>BNJS01002175.1_pt1 | contig 138924 bp, 137 predicted proteins | sample 8540461 | NCBI WGS metagenome assembly BNJS01 (sample SAMD00202454, study PRJDB9452) | human saliva metagenome | isolation source: human saliva | place: Japan
CTCCTCAGACCAATTTCTCCTTCCCGCCCTCATAATACCGCAACAGTGCCTGCGTTCCGAGATCTCCCATTCCCGCCTGCTCCAGTGCCTCGTTTTCCCTTAGAACGGTTTTCGCCACGGGAAGATCCAGATCTTTCTCCTTTGCACCTTCTTCCACGATCTTTAAATCTTTCACGAAATGCTTGATAAAAAATCCGGGGGCGGTGTCGCCCTGTATCATCTTCGGTCCGTTCCCTTTTAACTGCCAGCTGCCTGCTGCCCCGTCCGCCAGCGCATCCGTGATGGTCTCTAAATTCAAACCGTAGGCCTTCGCATAGGTATAGGCTTCACAAACACCCGCCAGATTCGCCGCGACCATGATCTGGTTGACCGCCTTGGCATGCTGACCGGAGCCGGAAGGTCCGAAGTATTTGATGTTTTTTCCCATTGCCTCGAATATTTTTTGACAGGATTCGAAGTCTTCCCTGTCTCCCCCTACCAGAATCGAGAGGGTGCCGTTCTTCGCTCCGGTATCTCCACCGGTGACCGGCGCATCCAGAACATGCAGACCACGCTTTTTCCCTTCCTCGTAAATCCGTCTGTCCAGTTCCGGAGAGGTGGTTGTCATATCGATCAGGCAGGCGCCTTTCTTTGCGGAATCCAGAATGTTGCCGGAACCAAAGTAGACCTCTTCCACGTCCGAAGGAAAGCCGACGATGGTAATCACCGCATCGGCCTCCTTCACACAATCGCCGATGGTAGAAAAGAGTTCGATTCCTTCCTGCACCAGCTCCGCCACCTTTTCCGGGTGTCTTGCATAAATCTGTACCGTAAAGCCCACTTTCTTAAGGTTCCGTACCATGGACTTTCCCATGATTCCGGCTCCAATAAAGGCAATTCGTTGCATCTACGTCCTCCTTCCCCTTTATAGCGGCTTTCCCCTTTATTGCGACTTTCCCCGATAGAGAGCACTCCGCTTATTCAAAACACCGATGAATGATTTCACAGATCTGGTCTATCTGAGATAACGGTATCTTGTTGTCGCTTGGCAGGCACAGTCCTCTTGCGAAAATGTCGGCACCGACGTCGCCGCCTTCCGTCTCTCTGATATAGGCATTGCTCCTGGCTCTTCCGTCTCCGTCCTTCGTGATGAAGGGATGGGATTGGTAGATCGGCTGCATGTGCATCGGTTTCCAGATGGGCCTTCCTTCTGCATGGAAAAAAGAGAGGGCTTCCAAAATCTCTGTCGGGCAGCTCTTCCCCTTCTCCGTCCGGTAGAGGGCCTCTCTCTCGCTCCTGACCTGGGCACAGAGGGCGTCTCGGTCAATCAACAGGCAGCTCAACCAGTAATTCGGTACGCTCTTTTCCGCATCAAAGGGATTCATCGTCAACGGCAGATCTCTCAGGTTGTCTCGGTACCTCTCATAGATCGCCTTTTTCTGTGCAATATGCTCGTCCAGATATGGCAGCTGCCCCCTGACCACACCGGCAATCACATTGCTGATGCGGTAATTATAGCCGATCTCCTCGTGTTCATACCAGGGCGCATCCTCTCTGGATTGGGTGGACCACTTCCTCACCTTGTGCGCACAAGCCTCCTCATCGGTAAGCAACATCCCTCCGGAACTGCCGGTAATGATCTTGTTTCCATTAAAACTGATGGCACTGACATCCCCGAAATTGCCGATTTGTCTGCCCCTATAGGATGCACCGAAGGCCTCTGCCGCATCTTCCACCAGCAGTGCCCCATGAGAATGGCAGATTTGCATGAGTTCCTCGATCTTCCCCGGCACGCCATAGAGATGCGCATAGACGACCAACTTCACATCCGGATACATCTCAAACGCCTTCGCAAGCGCCTCCGGAGACATATTCCAGGTTTCCGCCTCCGTATCGATAAAGACCGCTTCCCCGCACTCGTAGGCTACCGGATTGATGCTGGCGTCAAAGGTCATATCAGAGCAAAAAACTTTTTTCCCTTCTAAGGTGCCATGTCCGGGGCGGGCTCTTCCGTAGAGCTTCTCCGCCGCAATTTTGATTGCCAGATGCAGGGCTGCCGTCCCGCAGGAAAGACCGACTGCATATTTTCTGCCGATTTTTTTGCAAACCTCTTCTTCCAGCACATCGACGTTTTCACCAAGCGTCGTCATCCAGTTGGTATCATAGGCCAACTTCATATACTGCAGTTCTTCTCCGTGCATGGTTGGCGACGACAGAAGCGCCCTTGGCGAAAGCTCTCTGATCTCTGCAAACCGCGGATCTCCCTGAAAATCTGTTTTCATTTTGTTCCCTGTCTGTCCTTTTCTACTGCTCACATCCATTTATGACGCGGCTGTTATGATACGGCTATAATGATGCGGCTGTTATGATGCGGGCCATCCGCCGATTTTACAGATCAAGCACCTTGCAACCGCAACCGCTTATCCCTCGCCAAGCAGTTTCCTGATCCTCTCCATGGCTTCTTCCGTATTCTCTCTGGTCGAAAACGCCGTCAAACGGAAGAAATTTCTTCCGCTTTCCCCAAAGCCTGCGCCGGGCGTTCCGACGACAGCGGCATCGTTTAGTAAGAGATCAAAGAAGACCCAGCTGTCCGCCACCTCCGGGCAGGCAAACCAGATGTAGGGAGAGTATTTTCCGCCGGTGTAATAGATGCCCAGATCGTCCATCGTCTTCATGATGATCTTCGCATTTTCCTTGTAATACGCAATGTTGCTTTGTAAGGCTGCACTGCCTTCCTTCGAAAAGACGGCTTCGGCACCGCGCTGAGAGATATAGCTCGTCCCGTTGAATTTAGTCGTCTGTCTGCGCAGCCAGAGATTGCGCATCTGTTTCCCGCCGCAGACAAGGTCGATCGGCACAACGGTATAGCCGCATCTGACGCCCGTAAATCCCGCTTTTTGGAAAAAGAGCAAAATTCGATTGCACATTCTTTTGCCCCCGGGACCTCATAAATGCTATGCGGAATCTCCTTGTCTTCTTCCCCGATAAAGCATTCATAGGCCGCATCATAGAAGATCACGCTATCGTGCTCTCTGGCAAAATCCACCCAGAGTTTGAGTTGATCCCTCGTATAGGCTGCACCGGTCGGGTTGTTCGGGGAGCAGATATAAATCAGATCCGCCGCGTCCTTCTCTTCCGGCAGGGGGAGAAACGCATTTTCTCTGGAAGCGGTTAAGAACTTCACCTTTCTGCCGCTCATGAGGTTGGAATCCACATAGACCGGATAAACCGGATCGGTGATCAGTACCGTGTTATCGTTGGAAAAAATATCCCCGATATTGCCGACGTCGCTTTTGGCCCCGTCCGAGATGAAAATTTCCGAGACATCCAGTTCTACCTGAAAATTTCTATAATAGGTCTGCACCGCCTTCCGCAGGAAATCGTAGCCTTGTTCGGGTCCGTATCCACGGAAGGTTTCCGCAGAAGACAGCTCCTTCGCCGCCTTTTGCATGGCGTCCGTTACCACACCCGGAATCGGCCTGGTCACATCTCCGATTCCCATTCGAATCAGTTTCTGATCCGGATGGGAATCCTGCCACGCACTGACGCGGTGCGCAATCTCCGCAAAAAGATAGTTCTCACTCAAGTGATCGTAGTTCAAGTTTACTTTTGCCATTTTTATTCCTGCTGTCCTTTCCCTTTTGCGCCCTTCTCCGACTGCGAAAGTGGCGTCTCAAAACGATCCTTTCTGGTATCTGTCGGAATCCTGGTCGGATACTTCCCGGAAAAACATGCCGTGCAGATCTGATCGTGCCCGCAAAGTACCGGCAAAGCTTCCAGAGGTAAATACATCAAAGAGTCCGCTCCGATGATCTCCGCGATTTCCTCTACCGAGTGCTTACAGGCAATCAGATTTCTCTGGAATCGACATCCGTTCCATAATAGCACGGGTTCATGAAGGGAGGGGAAGAAATCCGCATGTGAATTTCTTTTGCTCCCGCATCTCTTAACAGCTTTACGATTTGTGCACAGGTCGTCCCTCTGACGATCGAATCATCCACCAGAATGATTCTTTTTCCTCTCACCTCTTCTTCAATCGGGTTCAACTTGATATGCACCTGTGAAACGCGATTGTCCTGCCCGGGTGAAATGAAGGTTCTACCGATGTATTTATTCTTAATAAACCCGAGGTTGTACGGGATCTGCTTTTTCCCTGCACGGGTGGCAGCTTCCGAATATCCCATTGCCGCATCCAGTCCCGAATCCGGCACTCCGATCACCGCATCCGCATCATAGGTATCTCGTTCATACAAAACCGCTCCTGCGCGCTTTCTCGCAGCATGCACCGAGATTTTGTCTAACACCGAATCGGGCCTGGCAAAATATATATATTCGAAAATGCAGTTGGTCCTCTCCTTCGTCCCCACCTGCTGTTTCAGGCTCTGTACCCCCTGGTCGGAAAACACGACCAGCTCGCCCGGCTCAATGTCCCTGACCAGTTTCGCTCCCACCGACTGCAGTGCGCAGCTCTCGCTGGCCACGACATATATTCCGTCCTCCGTCCTCCCGTAGCAAAGCGGTCGAAACCCGTGCGGATCCCGCGCCGCCAACAGCTTGGTCGGAGACATCATCACCAGTGAATAGGCGCCCTCCAATTCCTTCATTGCCTCCAAAACAGCTTCTTCAATCGAAGCGCTGTGGATGCGTTTCTGCGTCACGATATACGCAATGGTCTCGGTATCGGAGGTGGAATGGAAGATCGCTCCCCCCATTTCCAACCTCTGCCTTAATTCAAAGGCATTGCTGAGGTTCCCGTTATGCGCCAGTGCCAACTTCCCCTTGATGTGGTTGACTTCCAGCGGCTGACAGTTGGCTCTGTTCGTTCCGCCTGTCGTTCCATATCTGCAATGTGCGACCGCTATCTTTCCCTGTGGAAGCTTTTGCATCGTCTCCGGAACAAAGACCTCGCTGACCAGACCCAAGTCCTTATGAGAATAAAAAGTCCGTCATGGTTGACGACGATTCCACAGCTCTCCTGCCCCCTGTGCTGCAACGCATAGAGACCGTAATAGGCCATCCTGGCCACATCTGTCTGGTTGTTTGAAAAAAGCCCGAATACACCGCATTCCTCATGGATGCCCTGAAAGTCGCTCATCTGTTTCCCCTTCTTGTTCTGAAATAATACTCTTCCAATGTCGGATGGATCATCCTTGCCTCTTCGTTTTTCGGGCGAAAATACTCCTCTTCAAAATCGTGCACCGACATCGGTTTTGCAAAGTAAAAGCCTTGGAACATGCTGCATCCCATCGCAGTCAGCAGCTCCACCTGCTCTCTGGTTTCCACCCCTTCCATGACTACCGGCATGCGCAGCGCACTTGCCATATCAATGACGCTTTGCAAAATCACGTGTCCCTTCTTGCTGGCTTCCGCCTCTTCGATGAAGGAACGGTCGATTTTCAGAATGTCTGCGGAAATACTCTTTAAGATCCCGAGAGAAGAATAGCCGCTACCGAAGTCGTCCATCTCAATGGCAAAGCCGTAAGCTCTCAGATTCCGAATCAGTTCAATGTACCGATCGACATTCTGCATGATCGTGGTTTCCGTGAACTCAATCTTGAGATTCTCCGCCTCAATGCCATTCTTTTCCACCAGGGTCACAAACGTATGATAAAGGTCTACATAGTAAATGTCACGAGGAGAGACGTTGACCGAGATGGAGACGTCTTCGTGTCCCGCCTGTTTCCAGGATGCCAGCGTTCTCGCCGCACAAGACCAGACATACTGATCCAGCTGATAGATCAGGCCGTTTTTTTCCAGAGAAGGGATGAATTCATCCGGCGACACCACTTCTCCATCCGCCTTCACCCACCTGGCCAGCGCCTCGCAACTGACCAGCTTCCCCGTCGGTGTCACCTGCGGCTGCAGATAAATGCGGAATTCGTCTACCGCCATCGCCGCCTTGAAATGGTTGATGACATCCTTTTCATGCAGCTCCTTTTCCATCATCCGGTCGGTATAGACCGCAATTCCGTTATTGGAATCCTGCTTGATCTTCTCGATGGCAAGGGCGGCCTTGTCACACATCAGGGAAATATCCATGTTTGGATCTTCTACGTAGTAAACGCCCATGTGGATATAGATGGTATAAAAGGTTTCCACGACGTCCCTGGACAGCAAATTGAGGATCTTCTGGTACCTCTCTTCCCGGTACCGTCCCCTTGTGGTCAGAATCACGAAATCGTCTCCGTAAAGACGGGCCAGCAGATCCTGCTGCGTTAAGTCGATGCGGAGAATATTGGCGGTGCTCTTCAGGATTTCATCTCCCCGTTTGGAGCCAAAAAAGTTGTTGATGTATTTGAAGTCGCGGAAGTTGATGCGCAAAATCACCCATTCCGCTGTGGTATCCAGAAACATTTTCTGCCTTGCCTCCAGATAGAAGCCCTCTCTGTTCAAGGCTCCCGTCAGCGAATCATGGGTGACCTGATATTCTCTTGTTCTCTCCTCTTCCCGCTCCAGTGTCCGATCCTTGATGCGGAACAAATTGCCGACTTTTCGCTCTCTTTTATCCTGAAGAAACTGCCTCTCCACCCTTAAATAGCGTTTGTTCTTGTTTCTCCCCTGTTAAAATCCGCCGATCCGCTTCTGTCCTGCTGCAACAATCCTTCCTGCTCCCAGGATGCAATCTGCTTCCTCGCTTCTTCCGGTCCATCGATATGCAGAATCTCTTTGGCAGATGCATTGAGATAGATGCAGGCATCATCCGTATCGGTAAAAAGAATCCCGTCCGCTTGGGTTTCTATGCTGGAGGCGATGATCTTATTAAAGACCGTCCCCGGGATATAGCCCATCGAAAAATACAAAATTTCCATCCCGAGGATGGTATTCCCCAGAAGGGAGAGGTTGATCGGAACCTGTGAAAACATCGAGAAAGCGTCCCAGATGGTCAGAATTAGAATGGTGAACAGAACCGGAAGGTACTGTCGCCAATAGATCTTCGGAACGGAATAGATCTTTTCGATCAACTCCAACAGAATAATCGCAATGACGAAATAAAAGAAGCCCAGCCGAATTAACATATAGGGATAATAATGCAACTGCCAGAAGGCCTTGCCCGCCACCTCTTCTACCGTGAACGCATGGCCGGTACTGATCGAAAGGAGCATGGAGAGCGAATCCAGAAGCGTGATGAGAAACCACCCCTTACGGAGCGTATCCTGCATCGGGGGACGGTTCACAAAGAATCGAACCGCATGATAGAGATAAAAAAGCAGAAAGTCCATAGCGGCGGCACTGATACCGAAAAAAACAGCGCAGGACATGCGCGAGAAGCTCATTTCATCGAGTGAATTCGCTGTCCCCTCTATGAACATAAAGATGAGAAATAATTTGATATCTTCCCTGATCGGCTCTCTTCTTTCTCTAATCACATGGATCAGATAAAAGAGCAACCCGGCGGTTCCTATGAAGAGCAATGCGACCACGTAACGAAGATCTGTTATCACCCTTTCCCCCTATCCTGCCGTTCCCTTGTCATTTTGTTGCAGCATCCATCCTTTTGCCACTACTGTTTTCTACTTCCCCATAATGTCCTTTTCCATGATGCACTTTTCCATGATGCTCTTTTTCGTGATTTACTTTTCCATGGCTTACTTTCCCATGATGAAGGCATGCCTTCTGTCCCCATAATATTTTCTCTTGTCCATATACATTTTTTGATCGACCTCTTTGAAGAGGGTATCGAACATTTCCTCTGCATTCTCATGCCAGACATAGCCGATTGCCAGGGAGATGTCCTGTTTGGCGCAATCTCGTCTTAGGTCCTTGACCTTTTGTTTCACCCATTCTTCCGAAAGATCGTTTCCCACGGTTAGAAACTCATCCCCGCCCATCCGAAATACCGGGAGAGGTGCGAAGGTTTTTTGCAAAATCTCCGCCGTCTTACGAATGAGGATGTCTCCTTCCTTATGCCCGAAGGTGTCATTGACCCGCTTCAAGCCATTGATGTCACAAAAGATGTAGCCAATGCTCTTCTCCGGATGAAAACTGTCCAGATAGGGAGAGAGCGCATGGCGATTGTTCAGCCCCGGTCAGCTGGTCGATCCGGCTCTGTCTCTCGATCTGCGCCATATTGTTCCGGTTTCGGAGGAGCGCCGTGATGAAATGTCCGAGCGTCTCATAGAGCATGGAGATATTCTCCATCCGTTCTATGGGGGGATTTCCCACCCCATAGAATCCGAGCCGTTTGTTCTTTTCGATAATGGGTCCGACCACCAGTGAGTGGATGTCCTGCATCCGAAGCAGATCATACATTAACGGATGGGCTTCTCTATAATCCTCCACGTCCTGAATGAGGATGTTATGGTCTTCATCGAATTCCCTGTACCAGGAATCAATCAAATTGGTAAATGGAAGATTTTTGAGTCTTCCGATCTGAGGCTTCACTCCTTCTTTGCACCACTCGTAGGTGTTATTGAAGGTTCCCCTTTCATTTTCTTCGTAGATAAAAACCCGATCACACTTTAACTGCTCTCCCAGATAATGGAGCATGACTTCGATTGCCTCATCCGGATCGTTCTCGTTTAGGGCTACTGCAAGCGCCATATTGATCATCCGCTCGTTGGAGATCATGTTCTGCAGTCGTTCCGATTGCAATTCCTGAGCGTCAATATTGATGGCAATCTCTAGCAGGCGCCTCTTCCCATCTTCTTGAATCAGAGTGTCCTTGATGTCGTAATAATGTCCTGCTTCCGCATTAAAGCAGTCCCACTCATAAAACTCGCCTTCTTCCAACCGTCTTGCAGGGCGAAATGCAGCGGGACCTCCGAGCAGCTGAATCAGTTCCGCATACTTGCTTCTGCGTACCTCTTCGCCCTCTTCCAACTGCATCATCTTCCTGCCCTGGCGGTTCAGAAAAAGGAGTTCATCCGTTTCGGGATCGGAAATGGAGACGATCCCGGAGAAATTTTCAAAAATTTTTGCAATTCCATTCATGCCAAGTGATCTGTGCGCTGGTTCGCCAATTCCTTTCGTTGCACTTCCTGCAAGCAGGAGCACATTTAAGTATAACAAATTTTTCACATTCTGGAAATCGGCGGGAGGGAATTGCCCTTGTATTCTCAAAAACAGGATCGTTCCCTCAATCCAGGATCTTTCCCTCAATCCTGGATTCTTCCATCGCGGGAAATCGTCACGACCTGCCAAGGGATAAACTTTCCGGATGCCTGCAACGCCTGTTCCGCCGCATATTGCAAACCGCCGCAACAGGGCACCTCCATGCGAACGATGGTGACGCTCTTAATGTCATTATTGCGAAGGATCTCCGTCAGTTTTTCACTGTAATCCACATCGTCCAGCTTCGGGCAACCGATGATGGTCGTCTTGCCTCTCATGAACTCCTCATGCATGTTGGCATAGGCATAGGCGGTACAATCCGCTGCAATTAAGAGCTTCGCTCCGGCAAAAAAAAAGGAGCCTGTTCCGGCACCAGTTTGATCTGGCAGGGCCACTGGGCCAGTCTCGCCTGCGGAACCCTCGGCTGCGCATAAGCCGGTGCCCCCGGATTCTCCTCCTGCCTGCTGTTTCTTCCCGATTCTCTTCCTCTCTCTGATTACCAAACTGCATCATGGCACTTCCCGGACATCCTGTAAATTGCATCTTTTCTTCCCCCTGTTGTTTAAATTCATGCATTTTGAATTCATGCATTTCTCTCATCCCGACATTTCTTTTCTGTTCCTGTGCCGCCAGCACCGCTGCGTGATCGTAAGCCGGCGCTTCCCTCTCTTCAAAGGCAATGGCACCGGTCGGACATTCCGGCAAACAGTCTCCAAGGCCATCACAAAAGTGCTCTCTTACCAGCTTTGCCTTCCCGTTTACGATGTCAATGGCGCCCTCATGACAGGCCGTTGCGCAAATGCCGCAGCCGTTGCATTTTTCCTCGTCAATGTGAATGATTTTTCGAACCATAGAACCTCCTTGTCTGACTTCCCGCTTCTGTGAACCCATCCGGCGTGAGGCTTCCCTCACCGAACAGAAATGCTTGTTCTTCCAGGCATCCCTTCCAGACTGAGGACTCCCCACCGAATGGAAATGCTTTTCACCCGGATATCATGCTATAATCATCTTGTTTTTTCCGTTGCTATAACAACAATTTAACCCGCCACTTTGTTCCGATTGGATCTTTTTCCGTCTTTTCGGCGCTCTCCAGGAGGCGTTATGGATTTTGATTTCTTATTGCAAACCCGTCTGTTTCACGGGCTGACTGCCCCCGAGCTTTCCGCCGCTCTTGCAGGGCTCCAGGCTTCTGAAAAAGTTTATGCCAAAGGAGCCCGGATTTTCAGTGCAGGGGAAGCGACCAATCGCTTCGCTCTGGTCCTTTCCGGTAGCGTCACCGTAGAAAGCAATGATTTCTGGGGCAACCGTACGATTCTTGGAAACATCGACAGGGGCCAGGTCTTTGCCGAAACCTTTGCCCTTCTTCCGGAAGAGCCGTTGCTCGTCGATGTGAATGCCAACGAAGACTGCCATCTGCTCTTTATCACGGTGGATGTTCTACTCTTAGAAGAAGACGGGGAGCGACCTTCCTGGATGCGCAAACTCTCTTCCAACCTGCTTTCAATTTCTCTTCACAAAAATCTGATGCTCTCCCGCCGCAGTTTCCACACAGCGCCCCGGTCGATTCGTGCGCGGGTCATGTCCTATCTGAACACCCTCTGCCTCCAGACCGGAAGCGATACCTTCACCATTCCTTTTGACCGGCAGCAACTCGCCGACTATCTGAACTTAGAACGCAGCGCCCTCTCCAAAGAACTGGGAAAAATGCAGAGAGACGGTCTGATCGCATTCAAAAAAAATCGCTTCACCATCCATTCAGACGGTGAAGCGTGATGTAAGCTCTGTTTCGAAAGGCCCGGTTTCAGAAATCTCTTTCCAGGAAATCCCGGCTTCTAACTTATTTTTTCCAGGAAATCCCGACTTATCGCTTCCCGGTCTCAGTCCTTCTCGCAGAAGTTTGATTGCATGACGCAGTCCACCAGCCTTGCGACGGAGCGCTTGAGGTCTTCGATCTGCAAGCTTCCGGAAGCAAGCTCCTCTCTCATGTTTTGATGGTCGTTCTCACACCCCGGCATCACCAGGTCGTTTCCCGCCCTCATGCATCCGCTTGCCGTGCAATCCGGGCCGTTGTGGGTGGTGGTCCAGTCGGTCATGATCAGTCCGCCGAATCCCCACTCTTTTCTTGCAACCTTGGTACAGGTGTCATAGCAGTTGGCGGCGTGAATTCCATTGATCTTGTTGTAGCTCGTCATGATGGCAAAAGGCGAAGAGGTGCGGACGGCAATCTCAAATCCCTTCAGGTAAATTTCCCGAAGCGCACGCTCAGAGAGGATCGAATCGCTCGCCATGCGGTTGTCTTCCTGATTGTTGCAGGCAAAATGTTTGATCGTGGTTCCGACGCCCGCAACCGACTGCATGCCCTGCGTGATCGCCGCCGCCATGGTTCCGGAGATCAGGGGATCTTCGGAATAATATTCGAAGTTTCTGCCGCAGAGCGGATTTCTGTGGATATTCATGCCCGGAGCCAGCCAGAGCGTCACCCCGAAGTGAACCGCTTCATGAGCAACCGCCTTGCCGACCCTTTTTAGCACCTCCGGATCCCAGGTCTGTGCCAGCAGCGTTCCGCAGGGGAAGGCAGTTGCATACTGATAGTAAATCTCTCCCGTATACTGTGGCTCTTCCTTCGCCAAAAAACCGTCTTCCAGGCCCCCGAGAGGCGGCATGCTAACTGCTACTCCATTCTGTGCCCCATACTTCCTGCAAAGCCGAAGCCCTGCCGGTCCATCTGCGAGAGCAATCTCGGATAAGCCTTCCTCTTTGGCGCAGGAACTGGTCTGCGCAGCGGCTCCGGGAACGATATTGCCGGTATCCCCCAGGCAGGAGGCCTCTCTTTTTTTCCGGTACAAAACCTGTTGCCAGCTTGATCAGCTGCTCCTGCGACAGCTTGTCCACAAAGTTACCGGCTTCCTCTGAAAATCCAGGATCGTCTGTCTCATACGCTACCTTGTGCGCCCTGATGTCTCCGTCATGCAGGATGATCTCTCTGCCACACTCCATCGCTTCCCGGATCCAAACGTCTCTGCGCTCCTCCAGCTTCTTTTTCACTTCTCCTTCCGGCGTAAATCGCGGGATCTCCTGCTGCGGCTGACAAATATGCTCTACTTCATAGAAGCAGAGTTCGTCCGTAACCCGAATCTCTCCCGCCGTTTCGGCTCTCTCCAGCGCACTGCCTACCTGCAGCACATATTCGCCCGCCTTGAGAATATAACTCGATTTTGCTTCGGAGAAAGAAGCCAGCGCATACAGCGGGAAGCGGATTTCGATTTCCTGTTCGTCTCCGGGGGCTAACAATCTCGTCTTGGCATAGCCGACGAGCCTGCGCAGCTCTCCTCCTTCTTCTCCCTGCGGGCAGGAGGCATAGACCTGTGCGACTTCACGACCGCTTACGCCTCCCGTGTTGCGTACACTGACCGTTACACCGATTTCCGGGTCTTCCGTCCCCAGATGGTAATGCTTCAGTCCCAGTGTCCTCACCTCAAACCCGGTATAAGAGAGACCGAATCCGAAGCCGTAACGCACCGGGACGCCGTAGGTGTCAAAATATCGATATCCCACATAGAGGTCTTCCGCATAAACTTCATGGTCCACATCGTTGTTGTTATGGGAAAAATTCTCTGCGTTCGGGTAATCCTCATAGTTCATCGCCCAGCTGTCGGTCAGTTTTCCCGAAGGGTTGACCTTTCCCGTCAGCACATCCGCAACCGCATTTCCTGCCTCCATTCCGGGCTGATGGATGTAGAGAATCGCGTCCAGATTTTCGATTTCTTCCGCAATGTGTAAATCGATCAAACCGCCGGTATTCAAGATCAACACGACATGCTTATAATGCCCCGACAGCTGTTTTAACGAATTTTCTTCGGTTTCTGTGAGCTGATAGTCGCCTTCCTTGTTGAACCGATCGGCTCCCTCTCCCGCGGTTCTGGCAAGCACGTAAACGGCCGTATCCGCTTCCTTCTTTTCATCAACCGCCGTGTCCGGAAGATCGCCCTCCGGTACATGGAAGGGTGTGGCAAAATAGGTCATTGCCACGGCATAATCGCCGCCCCCATCCTTCTGTGCTTTTTCAAAAATCCCGTCTCTCCAGGCGATTCTGGCGTCTTCATATTTTTTCCGATAGCGGTCCAACCAATCGCTCGTGGTAATCCGAAAGCCTGCGTTTAAAAGCCCTTCTCTGATGGAGACAGTGGGTCTGGAATTGACATCCCCTGAACCGGTGCCTCCCTTAATGGTCTTCTCCGCACCTGCGCCGTACAGCGCAATCGGCCTCTCCTTGGAAAGCGGTAAAATGCCTTCGCGATTGCGCAAAAGGACAAAACCTTCTGCCGCAGCCTCTCTGGCGATTTCTCTGTGCCTTTTCTCATATTCCCCGGGTTCTTGTCCCGTGGTTCCTGTTAAAGTTCTCTCAACTGCTCTCATTGTTCTCCCTCCTTGCCATCACAAGCATTCGGTTCCAATGCGCTTATTCTAGCAAAAAGAAGTTCTTATTTCATCTGCTTTCCTTCTTTTTTTGTTTCCCTCCGGCAAGGATGAGAAGGACAGCTGCGCAACTACACAGCACGGCCGCCCCAGTGTGCATGGCCAGGTCAAAGCCGTCTCCGGTCAGCGCCCTGCGCATGCCGAGTACCGCCGGAGCGTCAAGCAGAGATGGTTTCTCCGGCTTCCCCTCTGTCCCTCTTCTGGCACCAAGTACATCTCCCCCCTGGGGCACGGATCCTCCCCGAACTCCCGGTACTCCCGGATTCGTTCCGGGTGTTTCTCCTGACGTCCCCGGTGTCGTTCCTCCTCCCGGTGCCACATAGATATTGGTGAAGGTGCAGGCAGACGCCTCGGGGAGAAGTTCCCCTCCCCGTTCTATGGTTCTCTTCCCTATCATATTGTGATTCTTATCGATACTGATTACATAGGTGATCGTATAACTCGTCTCGTCGTAGGTATAGTTGGCTGCCCCCGTGTTGATTTCTTTTAACCGGTACACATACCTGCCCGCCTGGGTGAAGGACAGTGACCCAAAGGGCGTCTCTTTCTCTGTTCCCGTCTGCAAACTGACCTGCGCACTCTCTGCATTCAATCCGTTCGGCATCGGCAGATAAGACCTGCCGGCCGGAAGAAAGCTTTCCTTCGGAACTGCTGTCCATTCAAACACAAAGGTTGCCGGTCTGGCGTTGGCACCGGTCACTTTCTTGTGCACGATGGGTGCATCCATCACAATCCCCGGCTTCACCAACCCGACGTCATAAGACTTCTCTTCCGTCTCCGGCGCAGGGGATACCTCCAGACTCGCTGTGTTCTGACCGGCATCCGGCTGGAAGACCATGTTGTCTCCGGTAACGGTGAAGGAGGAGTATATATTCGCATCCCGGATGACCACCACCTTGTACCGACTTCCGGAAGAATAATCTCCATTCACCAATCCTTCGAAGCGGTAGGCGCCATTTGCCCCCGTTGTCACTTCTTCTTTTAACACAGGATTCGCAGGATTTCCAATATCATACAGCTGCACCTTTACCCCGGCAGCCGCTCCTTCTCCCGCATCCCTTTGCCGTTTAAGACACCGTTCACATTTTGATCTACCCAAACCGTTCCTTTGATGATGCCGGGGCTTAACATCGCCGCCACCGGTTCTCCGGCAACCCAGGAGGTGGAGTTCGTGTATTTCCTGAGAAAATAAGGCTTCCAGACGTTTTTCGTCCCCATCTGTGCTTCCTTTACGGTCTCTTCGTCGACTCCCAGATCGAAGACCGCCTGGTAATCATCCTGATTCACGATCGCCTTGTGGTCATCTGTCCCCACCCAGACCATTTTGACAAAGTTCACCTCTTTCCAGTCAGATGGGCTCCACCTGTCCGTCGCATCCTGCTCGGTCCAGTTCTCGTCGTCCCAGTTCTCATAATGGGCTGTGGGATTCACGTTTTTGGCATAATAGACCCGAAATCCTTTCGGCACCCTGCTCAGTCCGTGCCGAAGTACATTGTTGTATTGAAATTTACCCTCCGGATTGATGGTATTTCCCCAGTCCTGACCCGCTTTCGGTATCGGGAAATAGACAGAGAATTCCGTCACCGGATTGCTGGTAAAATTCTGTACCCTCAGTTTGTAATTGGCCTCTCTCCGCATCTTCATAATCGTCTCCGGATTGCGCGGGTCGTAGGTTCTATACATGCTGTCCACTTCCTGCTCTTTCTTGGCGGAAGAAGAAACGGTGAGCTCCTCTGTCGGCAGGATCGTAATCGGATCCATTCTGCCGATCCACTTTCCCTTCGGATTTTTTCCCAGTAGTTTGTATTTATCCTCAAACAGCCGGACGTTGTGATTCTCATACTCGCGGTATTCCACGGGGTAGTCGGTATCTTTGTTGGTATCTGCGTTGTATTCCACCCACATCAGATCCGAATACGTCCCATAGGGATCGGAGATCTTCGGCTTGTAATCGTAGGAGATCCAGGATCCGTTGTACTGGGAATCTGTCGAAAGAGGTGTGTTCAGAAGCGACGCCTGCGACAGGACATTGCCTCCCACCACTCTGGCATCATATTTCTCCTGGTCACCGGTAATCTGTGTAAAATCCAGTTTATAGACCTTTGCCTTCGAATATTCTTTAGGTAGCGTAAAATCGGAAGCGGGATGCTCTGTAATGACCGGCTGCGGCTCATTCTCGTTTTTCAGATACTCTTTGTTCTGGATCGGGAAGCCGCCTCCCCTCGAATAGTGCATTTTAATATTGGTAAAGTCTTCCCCAAAAGGACTGATCAGATAGATGGCATCGATCAGCTGCGCGTTCTGCGGCGTCCAGGCATGGAAGTGCACCTTGGATTTTACCTGTCCTTCTTCTCCGGCTTTGATTTGATTATTCGGGTCATAATCGAGCGTATTTCCCAGCACCAGCCTCTTGCCCTGCAGTCCGTTAAAGGTCCTGCCCACAATCGTCATGTACTCCGAGTTCTGCCCCTCCCCGCTGTTCTTTTTATCGCCTGTCGCGTGCGCAGCAGGCGGTTCGACGTTGGCAATCTCGATTTTGTTCTCAATCTGTTCCGATATGACCTTAACCTTATCCCCCTTCAGGACCTTGGCGTGGAAGCGGTATAAATAGGATTCGCTGTTGCTGTACGAATTTTTGTCTCTCGAAGCCTCATCACTGATCAAGCTGCGGGCAGGAATCGTGTCCATCTGGAATCTGATTTCCTTGAGATAGATACCGGAGTCCCCGCCAATCCCCAGGTCCTTCAAATTCAGGGTGCGTCCTCCGGTATAAGGCATCCATTCGGACACCACCCCTGTTTTGGGATCCCAGGTTTTGACCTTGATGTCGCTGATCGTGTGATCCCCTGCTACGTTCTGCGGGAGCCTCTGCTGCGTCACACCGATCATCCCCGTGTTCCTCGCATCATAGGTGATCGTCACCTGCTTCTTCGCGCTGTCTTTTAACCCTCTGTTGCCAAAAAAGAAATAGCCCGCACTGCGTTCCTGATTGAATTCGTAACCCGGAGCACCCATATACAGGGTAGAATCGTATACCTTGCCATCCGTGATGCGCCTGGCATCCTGATAATTCACCAACGCATAGACTTCCTCATATTCTCCTTTAATCTCATAGGTAAGGGACGGATATTTCGAAGGGTCATAGTTCTCATAAACCCCGTTTCCATATTCTCTTCCGTAATAGCGAACCTTCACATCGTCGACGCTGATCTTCACCTTCGTCCCCGCCGGGTAGTCTATTGCCGGGAAGGACCACATCGGATACACGGTGAGCTCCTTCGGAGAGATGATTTCATTTCTTACCGTAAACGTATAGGCTTTATAACCGGTCGGTACCGTCTTTCCGTCCGGCGTGGTATTTCCGGGCGCCGTGACCGTGCAGGGGGCACCGTTATAGTCCGGGGTGGCGGAAGCACCCGATCCCGGATTCGGATTCTTGAATCCTTTAAAGATCGCCTTCTCCGGTGCCAGATAGGTAATCGAGTAATACTGATAAGCTGCCGGATTTGTATATGCGCCACCGTTTGGTAAGGGCTTCACCCAGAAACTCTCGTTACCGGACATCTGCCCACCTTCTTTGATCTCCGGAATCAGAGGGGAATTCCAGCTCTTTCCATACGCTTTCTCCTCCTCATTCTTCATGGTGAGTTCATCCAGCTGATTCTGATTGGTGGTTTGGCTGCCATCCGGATTGGTAATCGACTGCTTCACCACAACGGGAGCCTCTGTTACCTTCGAATTGGGCAGTTTATCATAGAACCAGGCCGTTCCGCTTTCCCACAGTCCACCGTTCCTGCTGTTTCTCCATGCCGAATAAATCGGCACGTCAAAAGCGACCGCCTTGGCATCGTTCGATTCCCCCTGTCCATGGAAGCGTAGCGTAAGCGTTCCGTTGTACTGTCTCTCTCCAAGAATATCCGCTCCCACTCCGGATATCGTCTTCCCTGCGAGGGTCGCGTCCGTCCCGTTCACCACATACTGCCTGGAACTCTGGACATCTTCTCTGAACGAGAGCCCCTCCGGCAGGGTGATCGAAACCGTCTTGTCCGTTCCCGCCCCGAAGCTCGCTGCCACATGAAGCGTCATCTGATCCTTATAGCCAAAATTCGGGATCTTCGCAGGAGCATCTTTGAGATCATATTTGACCCCATTGTACTTGATGTACACCTCGTCCAGCTTGGTCGCCGCCGAAGGCACACTTCCTGCCACGATCACGGTGCTGAAAGAAGACAGCGCAAAGGACAGGGTATTTCCCTCCCTCGTGACCGGAACCTTCTCCACCTGCGTCTGCCCATTTTTCACAGCGGTAAGGACCTTTGCCGCTTCCGCCTCAGAGGCCGGCCTGCCCTCATCATCCATCAGGTCCTGCTTTACATGGTACAAATGGAGCGGCTCCTGTATCTGTTCCGGAAGCGCTGCGGATCGGATGGTGATTTTCGCTTCCCGCCCTGCAGACAGTTCCACCTTTTTGCCATCCTTTACCACCTTCATATCATAGGCGGCAAAGGGGGTAAGCGTTTTCGTCCGGTTATGAAGAGAAAGCAGTTCTCCTGCGAGATCCGGCTTCACTTCACCTGCCAAAAGAGTTGCCCCTTCCGGAAGAGCCCCCTCTTCGGCTTCCAGCGTAATCTCATCCTGACCCGCCAGGGCTTTCAGATAGATCTTCCCGCCTTCGGCCCTCTGCACCGTGACCTTTACCTCAGGAGCATCCAATCCCTCCTGCAACTTGTAATTTCCCTCTATCGTTCCTTTGTAAAGATAGGTGCCGGGCATTTCCGACCGGTAGGTCAAGGAACCTTCCGCCGGCGCCCAGATGATCTTCACCTGTTTCGTCACCGTCGTCTGTGTGTCGCTACTCCCATCGGCTGCGTGCTCTGCTTCGGAATCTCCCTTTCTCCCCTCTGCCGGGGCGGTCTCCTGCTCTTCCGGCTTGATTTCCGGATCGACACTCATCTGACTCTCTGCAGATTCCGTTTCTTGTAGAAGACTTGTCCCGCCGGCTGCGGCGTCGGTCTCTTGTGAAGTGCTTGCCCCGCCGGCTGCGGGTTCGGTTTCTTGTGAAGTGCTTGTCCTGCCGGCTGCGGATTCGGTCTCTTGTGAAGTGCTTGCCCCGCCGGCTGCGGATTCGGTCTCTTGTGAAGTGCTTGCCCTGTCGGCTGCGGATTCCACTTTCTTCCGATCCGTCTCCCTCACTGTCACAGAAATCGTGTCGCCTAAAAATTCCTCGATCGATCTCGGCGCCGTCTTTCCCGCTACAAAGGTAATGCTTCTCTGCAGCTGCGGGAAAGCAGTAATGACCCCTTCTTCTGCACCCTGTCCCTCGGTCTTTTCTTCGTTGTTTGCCTGCGCAAAACGAAAACCGTCGCTTACATTCGCAAAAATCAGAACCGCCGCCGCGATTCCAGCCAACATCCTGCCCCTTGCTCTTCGGTTGTGATTCACTTTTTCCCCTTTCGCCCTCATGCAAAAGCTTTAACAATATTGAAAATGAACCTCCTCCCCACCCGTATCTCACGGCAGGCAGCAGGTTTTCTTTTCCACCTTCAAATTTTTAGTATCTTAATTTTTATCATACTATTTAATTCCCAAAAAATCTATATTTTTATATATGATGGTGCAAGTCATAAGCGAATTTAAACCATCGCGCGCCACCCTGCAACAACCGGCTACCACCTCCTTTTGCCCCCACGATCGTTCGGATTCGTATGCAAAAAAACATAAAAACTGCAAACCCTTCCTCCGCCTCTATCATGTATAATAGAACCGTTCTGCCTGCTCCTTTCGCCGGCAGCCGGATTCTTTCATCCCCCTGATTTGGAAAGGTAAATCCATCATGATTGATATTTACTCGAAAGATAAAATTCAAATTCCGATGCCATGGCAGCCTCTTTTTCCGAAAGAGATGGTACAGGAAGCCATGAAGAAGAGCACACAGGCAAAGCTCAATCCAAGTGCTTCCTATTTCTCGTATCATCGTACGCACACCGCCATCTATAAGGAGACACCTCGCATCCGTTACCAGGTAGCAGTTCCCATAGAACCGGAAACGATCGGGGAGCGATGGAGAACCAACCTCTTTCGCTGCAGCTGCCCAAGGGGAAGGAAACAACTTCCCTGTCTGCATGAGGCAGCCCTTCTTTGGCAGGTCGAAAAAAATTCGTCCACGGGGGGCTTTACCGCGGAGGAAAGTCCTCATGATTATGTCCACCGCCTCAACCTGCTGTCCTCCAGAGAACGGTTGATTAAAGAAGAGGAGAAGCAAAAGGCCTTTGATCCAAAGCTCTTCCCGGCACTGGATTTCTTTAAACAGCGAAAGGAAAGGAGCGGTCCTCTCCTGTACGATATTCGCTCTGCTCTCTCCGCCTACCAAACGGATGCCTACAGCTGCGCAATGGCAAGGGAAATCCTCAAAGCGGAACAGAGTTATGTTTTCTCTGCGCACGAGAAGCAGGAAAAGGATGGCAGTCGCTCTCTATCGGTCAATCTAAACCTGATCGATCCCGTGGAAAACTGCCGCTTTACCGCCGCATCGGCTATTCTGTCAGCCGATCATCTGACTCTGACCGCAAGGGCAGGCTTTCGCAATGCTTCCGGCTCCACCTGCAATCGGTAGAAGATGAGCTTCATGCCCTTGCCCTTTCTTATGAAGGCGCCACTAAGGACGAAGGCCATCCTCTGCACGATGAACGCTCTTTCCCGGAGTTGGAGGATCCATTTTCCCGCTTACTTTCTACCGTTCCGTCTTCCTCCTCTTCAGAAGTCGCCTCCGCCCGGGAGACTTTTCTCAACATCAACGGACTCGTCCTCTGTCACCTGCTTTGGGACTACCTGGACGACCACGATGAGATGGTCGATTTTACCGACCGGAACGCAGATCTCTTTTTTAAAGAGCTGGATAAAGCTTCCCAGATAGAAACGCAGAAGACCGTTTTGCCCGAGGAAGTCCGTCCTAAGACGGTTCTGCTCACACCCAGAATCATCATCGAAGAAGGCGAGGCGAAGCTGAGCTTCAAGATTGCAGAGGGTGCCGCAAGGGCTTATATCGTTCGCAATCTGCAGAACCTGGCCGATGCCTATCGAAGAAAGCAGCCGCTTGCGCTCTCAAAGACAAGCTCCATTGATTTTTCTCGCAACGATTTTACCGAAGAGTCCGCCCTTCTTTATGACTTCATCGGGCGGCGTGTAGGCGAGGTGATTGATGCGAACGAACGGATTGAACGAAAGAATTATTATTCCTATGTACGCACCCTCTCCGTCACCAGTAGTATGGATCTCAAGGGCGCCCTTTTAGATAACTTCTATGATGCGTGGAAGGGAAAAAACTGCGAATACAGCGATAAAACCAATCAGATTAAAGACAGCAGCATTCCGGTCGGCCACCGTGCGTTTCAACTGTCCCTGGAAACGGAGCGGGTACAGGATGCCAAAGGCGTTTTTGCCGGTGTCCGTGTGAAGGGTCTGATTCCGGTTCTCCTTTCCGGAAGCGGCTCTCATCGTTATATTTTGAATGCCGACGGCCTCTCCCGTGTCACGGAAGAGGAGCTTTCTGCCATGGCGCCCTTTCACTCCGTGGCGGATGCTTCCGGTTCCTTCCGCTTCCAGGTCGGGCTTGCCCACCTGCAGGAATTTTATTACCGCGTCGTTCCCAGTTTCCTGCAAAATCCCGGCGTTGATTTTTCATGACAGCTGTGCAAAAGAGGCGGAGGGGCATCTTCCACCGGAGCCGGTATTCGATTTCTATCTGGACTGCCTTGACCTGAATGAGGTCAGGGACAAGCACCTGCAAAAAATAGAGCAACAAGAGCGGATGAAACGGAAGAACGCCGCACAAAAGCAGGATCTATGCGTTCTTCTCCGGGCGGATGTACGCTACGAGAATGCTCGTTATTCCCTGTGCAAAGCCTCTTCGCAACAAGAGGGGGCTCCGCAAGCCTCACACACAGGGGAGGCACAGGCGGATGCCGCCACTACAGATGTTTACCGCGATACCACACAGGAGGATCGTGTACAAACGGCGATTCAACGTTATTTTCCCACCTGGATGCCGGAGAAGCAGTCTTTTGCCACTTTTTTCACAGACGAAGAGATGTTTTCCTTTTTGCAGGGCGGGCTTTCTCTGCTGGAAAACTACGGAACTGTCCACGGCACGGATGCGTTTCGCAGACATCATATCCGTAAGGTAACGCCGGTAAAGGTCGGAGTTTCGGTAGACAGCAATATCGTCAATCTGGAGCTCACTTCCGGAGAACTCTCTCCGGACGAGCTGCTGGAAGTGATGGAAAGCTATCAGAAAAAGAAGCGCTTCTACAGGCTCTCCAGTGGAGATTATCTGGATCTCACCGATGCGGACAGCCTCTCGCAAGCAGACCTTCTCATGAACGCATTGGATCTCTCTCCCCGGAGTCCGTGATTGCACATGGTGCCAAAGTGCCTCTCTACCGGGCGTTGTATCTGGACAAGCTGCTCGAAGAGCACGAAGCACTTGCTTCCTCCAGAGACCGGATCTACCGCTCTCTCATCCGCAATTTTCACACGATCGGCGAAGCGGAGGCAGAACCGCCGAAGACGTTGGAAAATACGCTTCGCCCCTACCAGTCTTACGGCTTCAAATGGATCAAAACATTGGAAGGCGCCGGTTTTGGCGGCATCCTGGCCGATGAGATGGGGCTGGGCAAGACCTTGCAGATGATCAGCGTCCTGTCCTCCTCCTACCTGGATATCGCATCCTCCGCAACTACGCCTGCGGTGACTGCCGCGCTTTCGGATCCTGCTACGCTTACAACGCCTGCTGCGCCGATCACGGGAGGTGCTTCCGCCTTTCAAAATACGAAGAAGAGGGAGCGTGCCGATCTCCTTTTTCCTCCTTCCCTCATTGTCTGCCCCGCTTCTCTTGTTTATAACTGGCAGGAAGAGTTTCATAAATTTGCAGCGGATCTTTCGATCACGCCGATCACAGGGGGTGCTTCCGCCTTTCAAAAATTAGAAGCACACTGGGCAGATCGCCAGATTTATATCATCTCTTATGACCTGTTAAAAAGAAATCTTGCCAGGCTGAATGACAAGACCTTCTTCTATGTGATCCTGGACGAAGCACAATATATCAAAAACGCGGGGGCTGCTGCCGCCAAGTCTGTCAAGACACTGAAAGCTGCTCACCGCTTCGCACTGACCGGCACCCCGATTGAAAACCGCCTCAGCGAAATGTGGAGCATCTTTGACTTCCTGATGCCTGGTTTTCTCTATGGGCGAAAAGAGTTTGAAAAAAAATGGGAGGTTCCGATTACAAAGTCCCATGATGCAGATGCCTCAACTCAGCTTCGAAAAATGACTTCTCCTTTTATTCTGCGTCGGAAAAAAGAGGAAGTCTTAAAGGATCTGCCCGCAAAACTGGAGGAAGTCCGTTATGTCCAGATCGAAGGCGAGCAGCAGAAGCTCTACGATGCGCAGGTGCTGCGCCTAAAGAATGCCCTCGGCGAGTGGGAGATTCCCGGACAGAAGATGCGCGTTTTTGCGGAACTGACAAGGATTCGGCAGATTTGCTGCGATCCCTCTCTTTTATTTGAAAATTACTTAGGGGAAAGCGCCAAAAGGCAGGCCCTCAAAGGACTGATCCGCCAGGCACTGGACGGCGGACATCGGATCCTGCTCTTTTCGCAATTTACCTCCATGCTTGCCCTGCTGGAGCAGGATTTGAAGGAGGAGGGAATCTCTTACTACCTCCTGACCGGTTCTACCCCGAAGGAAAAACGGATTCAGATGGTCCATGCTTTTAACGAAGGAGCGGTTCCGATCTTTTTGATCTCCTTAAAAGCAGGTGGCACAGGCCTCAACCTCACCGGCGCCGATGTGGTCATTCATTACGATCCCTGGTGGAACGTGGCCGCCCAGAACCAGGCAACCGACCGCGCACACCGGATCGGCCAGACCAGGCAGGTCACCGTTTATCGCCTGATTATAAAGGACACCATTGAAGAAAGGATTCTGGAGTTGCAGAATACCAAAAGAGACCTCGCCGAATCGATCCTGGAAGGCGACAGCACTTCTTTGTCTTCGCTGTCGCATGAGGAACTGCTGGAACTGATCGGAGGGTGATCTGCCATGCTGCGCTTGTTTATTTTGGAAGATGAAATCACGCAACAATTCCGGATTGAAAAAACAATCAACGAGCTGATTGCCACACGCGCCCTGCCGTGCAAAGCTCCGGAAACCTTCGACAACCGGGATTCACTGCTGCAAGCCATTACCGAAAGAGGAGCCCATCAGCTGTTCTTTCTGGATATTGAGATCAAAGGAGAGGAAAAGAGCGGACTTTCCATTGCGAAGGAGATCCGGAAGAAAGACCCCGGTGCGGTTATTGTCTTTGTCACCACCCACTCGGAGTTCATGCCGATTACCTTCCGCTACCAGGTGGCAGCCCTTGATTTCATTGATAAGACACTGGACGACAGGCAATTTTCCGACCGCATCGCCTCTGCCATCGAATACACCTTAGAAAGTCTCGGCTCCCGTGCCTGTGAAGATGCCTTCCTCTTCGAAAGCGCAATGGCGAGGGTGCAGGTTCCTTTTCATAAAATTCTGTACTTCGAGTCCTCGCCTACCGTACACAAGGTGATTCTGCACACCACCGATGAACGGATCGAGTTCTATGCCGGACTCTCCGATCTGGAAAAAGCCGATCCCAGACTCTACCAATGTCACCGCTCCTTTTGTGGTCAATCCCGAAAACATCACGAAGGTGGACAAGGTGGAGCGGATTGCGATTTTCGAGAAATCAGGAAAGCTGCCTGATTTCCCGCATGAAATACAGGGGACTGCTCAATCGCCTGGATGCCCTGAAGCATCCGTAAGCAATCACCCGGAAGCAATCAACCGGAAAGGAGGATTTCACCTATATGTGGATTTCTATGAGTACGATCTATTTCAAAATAGCCGTCACGATGTTGCTCTTCAAGCACATCAACCGGAAAGCTTTCCCTCTCTTTACCTTCCTTCTGGTTCCGCCCCTCTTTTGCCTGTTATTCTTCCTCCTTCCTCCCTGTCGGCTACTTCGGCTACTTTGCCTTTTTCATCCTTTACAGTTTCTGCCTGCATTCCGGACAGCCTACCAGTTCCAAACTGTTTGACGGTCTCTATCCCATGGTGATAGAGAGTCTTTTAGGACGATTTCTCAGCTTGTCCTTTTTTCCTCTCTTCGGTGTTTTCATTGATCACGAGACGAAGGTCAGCTATTTTGATCTCCTTGCGGAACTCCTGATTCTCCCCTTCTACCTCCTGTTAGTGAAATCCCTTCGCATCCGGTTGCAGGAACTGAAGGACGGCTTTGGTCACCGTCTGTTTCGACATCTTTTGCACTTCATTAACTTTTCCATGATCCTCTATCTGATCCTGGTTTATGCCCTGGTTATTTTACAGAATTTCACTCCACAGGCGGACCTCTACCGGATGCGACTCAACGGATTTCTACATGATTCTGTTTTTTGTGCTGCTTTTGTATATCAACTCCGCTTCCAAAGAAAGAATGGAGCGGGAAATCCGGGCGCAGAAGGATAATCAGTTGCAGGCTCTGTCCGACTACAGCCACCATGTTGAAGCACTCTATAACGAACTCCGCAGTTTTCGTCACGATTACATCAACGTGCTCACCAGCCTGAGACTTGGTCTTGCGCAACAAGATCTGGATGCCATTCAGCAGATTTATGATTCGGTGCTAAAAGACAGCGCAAAGTACCTGAACGACGATAAGTTTGACCTCGCCAAATTAAGTCGTCTGGAAGACAATGCCGTCAAAAGCGTTTTATCTGCCAAGCTCTTAGAGGCGCAGAACAAAGGCATTTCAATCTCTGTGGAAATCGAGGATGCCATTCATGATTTTAAAATCGAACTTCTGGATTTTATCCGGATCCTTTCGATCCTCTTAGACAATGCGATTGAGGGCAGCCTGACTTCTCCTCGCCCGCGGATCGCAATCGCCCTGATACAGGACGAGGACGTTTTGGTTTTGATCGTCGAAAACAGCACCGGACAGGAAAAGTTGCTGACAGATCCCCTGTTTGAACCCGGTTATTCCAGCAAGGGAGAGGGAAGAGGAATCGGCCTTGCCAACGTGCGCCGGATTCTGGAAAAATATCCGAAATCGCAGATCCGCACGCGCAGTGCTAACTTCCTCTTTTCTCAGACCATCCGTTTTTGCATCTAAGACGCCGAATTCTTCTTTCCGTTCCGATCGGCTCTATCCCCCCTGATCTGATCGCTCTGTATCCTTTTTTCGGTCGGCTCTGTTCCCGCTGTTCCCGTCGGCTTCACACCCTTTTCTGACCGGACTTAATTCCTTTTATTCCGAACTCCACAGATCAAAATCTACCGTTCACGACAATCCGGGAACCGTTTCCGACAGGAACGGTTCTTTTTCTCTCCGTCTGTTATCATGAGTCCTGTCAACAAGCAAAACGAACGGAGGCTCACATGTTTGAAGTAAAAGAGATTCAGAAATCTTATCCGAATAAAGAGGTCCTGAAAGGAGTTTCTTTTTCCATCGAGAAGGGCGATCGAATCGCTTTCCTGGGGAATAACGGTGCTGGAAAAAGCACGCTCCTGAAAATCATTGCGGGACAGATCCCCGCAAACGCCGGCCACATCCAAACCTCTTTGGATTACCGGACTGAGATCGGTATGATGCCGCAGGGAGATATTTTGATTGAGGATTTGACCGTTTCGGAAATCGTAAAGCTGAAAGGTTGCATGAATCATCTGCCGAAGATCGACCTCGAAGCCGCGCTCAAGAAGGTTTCGCTGCAGGAGTTCCGGAACCAATACGTGGGAGGGCTTTCCGGCGGTCAAAAAAGAAGACTTTCTCTTCTGCTCACGATTCTGAATTCGCCCAAGCTTATTTTCCTGGACGAGCCGACCACCGGAATGGATCTGGAATCTGTAGATGATTTCTGGGCACTGTTAAAAAAAGAAAACTTCACTTCCCTCATTGTGACGCACGATTTCAACCAGATCGATCACTTTTTTACCAAGGTATTGATCTTAAAGAACGGCAGAATCGCCGCCGCAGATACGGTGACCGACATTCACCATGACGGAAAAACCATCGAACAATACTACCGCGAAAAAGTGGAACAGGAGGACTAACCATGACTACAATGATTCAATTAAAACAGGTATTACGCAATAAACGCTTCGTCTTATTCACGATTCTGATCCCCCTTGCCTGGTACCTCTTTATTTACAATGTGCAAAAGGATGTCGTTCCGAATATTCTGCTGGGGATCGCCGTATTCATCGGCATTATCGGAAACAGTCTGGCCACCTTCAGCAAACGCATTTCCTCCAACATCGGCTTTTACTCCTTCGAGTCCAGCTTTTCCCGATACGGGCTAAAAAACTTCTTGTTGGATCAGACGCTGGTACAGGTCTTTCTAAACGCCCTGATTTTCGCCGTGGTACTGATTTTTGCAGTACTGTATGCGCACTTCCCCCTCCACGGAAGCCTGGTGATCCAGTTTCTCCTGCTGAGCGTCATGGGCATTTACTTCAGTATCATCGGTTTTGTGCTGGGGGTGCGGGTGGACGCCAAGATTCTGGATACGGTCGGCTTTCCGATCATCGTCCTGGCAGCCATGACCATCATGCCCTTCGCAAGCTTCGGCGCTGATGGCTCTTTCATCAACGTCGTGACTAAGGTGCAGCAGTTTTTCCCGGGTTATTACTATTCTCACATGATCCAGGCAATCGCCTCCGGGACGGCCATTTCCGCCAAAGATATCCTCTTCTTTGCAGGGACGTTCGTCCTGGATCTCCTCCCGCTATACTTCCTGATCCCCAGGAAGAAGGTCGCTACAAACCGGTAAAAACGTCAATTGCTTTCCATGGCTTTTGCTCTGCTCTTCAAGCACCTCAATAATCTTTCCAACCCTCGACATACTTTCTCGTAATCCTCTGGAGGCAGCCTCCGAATCAGCTTCTTGGTTTTTTCCAACGGAAACGGCGCCTCCTCCGGTTGCAGATACGCTACATCCGTCACCCGCACGATCTTCTTCTTATTTTCTCTCCCCGCCGGAGCCCAGGCAAAATCTCCCTTCTCATAGATATCCTCATCTGCGAGATAGGTGTACTCCCTTCCCACATCCGAGAAGATCACCTTACAGAAGATGAGATCGGACTCACGGCGCTTTTTCCGGTTATAAGCATCCTCATTGAAGAAATCCCCCAGCCCATAAAAGCAGGTGAATTTCCATACTTTCTCTACCAGTTCCGGAAAATCCTTCGGCAGACTCAACCTGTCATAGCTTCCATTCATCTGATCCAGCCTCCCGGACCGCCAGCGCATTTTCAGAGAATATTCTTTCACATCATCTGGATCGTCCACCGCATCCGGTGGATTCCCTTCTCTGTCTGTCAGGTCCAGATCCCCCAGCTCGTCCAGTAGATTCGAGATCCCTTCACAGATATGGTAGATGTTCGTCACTTGGCATTCTGGTGAAAGTCCATGCACATGCTTCATCGTCTCCGTCTTCCGGTCGATGATAAGACTCTCATGGAGTTCCAGGAAAACCGGCTTGTCACCGACGCCTTTCGGATAAATGGAAGTCTTCTGATGATACCGGAACTCCACTTCCTCGATCCTGTCGGGACAACCATCGGAGACGAAGAGATCCTCGATCCCGGTCTCCTCCCGCACCAGATCTGATCGCTCATTAAGATCATTCTGTCCAATTTTCAATCGTGAGGTCCTCTATCCTTGAAACTCTTTCACATTGTTCGTCACAAGCGTACAGCCAAGAGACTGCGCATGCCCGGCAATCATCATATCCAGAGGTCCTATAGGAGCCCCCTTTTTCTCTAAGGCCGCCCTGATCTTTCCATAGCAATCGGCAGCACTGATATCAAAGTCTAAAATCTCAATATCTGCTAAAAGCATGCATAAGGCAAATCGGTTTCTTTCCACGGCATTACTTTTCTCTACGCCATAAATCAGCTCCGCATAGGTGACCGAAGATACACACACTTCCTCCGAATGAACCTCCTGCAATCTTTGAAAAACCTTTTCAGGCTTATGCTTGATCGCATAGATACAGATGTTGGTGTCAAGCATATATCTCATAACTCTTCCCGCTTCTGTCTCACATCCATTGCCCTTCCGTCAGCCATGAAATCATCCGAAAACAGGTCAATTGCTTTCTGAAACGAATCCCACCTATTCTGCTTAGGAAGAAGAATCACAATATCGCCGATCTTATTCACCACCACCTCATCCGATGCAAATCGACATTCTTTAGGCAGGCGGATTGCTTGGCTTCTTCCGTTTTTAAATACCTTTGCAGTCATCATTATGATCACCTTCCCTTCACCTATAATATATATCAGAGTCTATACCAGCGTCCAGGAGATCTTTCTCTTCCTGTTTCGATGTCCATAAAGAGCAGGCATGTGGGAACTTTCTACCTCTGATACTTTGTTCCTCTTCCACTTCCTACGATTGTAACGTAATGATTTTCCACCAGTTTCCTTAACAGTGCTGTTGTCTTAGATTTTCCGAAGGGCATTTCTTCCATAATCTCACTAATGGATTTCGGATGGTTCTTCCTTAATACATTATATACAACTGCCTCATCTTCATTAAGATTTATATTGCTGATTACGGGTAAGGTAACTTTAATGGAGTTCTCAAATACTTCAAATATCGGCTTCTTTGGACTTTCTCTATAGGATTCTTTAATCCGAATGATTCCGGTTCCGAGAATTTCCACAATGTGCAAACGATAAAACACATTGCCCAAAATAGGATTTCTGAGCATAGAAATATTTCCCTTTAAATATTCTTCCTCCGAAAGTCCTGCCGGTAATCCACCGGGAGAGCTAACTTCAATTCTATCTTCAAACATCAGCACACGGATCTGTGCATTAACATCCCAGGTTCTGTGAATCAAAGCATTGGCAATGGTTTCTCTGAATGCTTCCTCCGGAATCTTCTCTACCTTTACTCTTTCCATTCCCCGAATTTCTTCATACTGATAAAAATCGCGATAGATTAGAACCGCTTTCTCCAGTTCAGAAAGGATGGATTCCTGTTCCAATACTGCTCGCTTTAGAATAATGCTGATATCTTCCCCAAATCTGGCTACATCAATTCCGGGAAAATGATTGTGGTCCGCAAGGAGCTCTGCCGCATGGTTATAGCCTTCTCCATCTTGGTATAAATTAAGGGTCTTCAAAATGTCTTTATTTAAGGATTTTACCCCTATTTCCTGTTTGGCTCTACGTTCCAGCTCCGAAAAGGAGAGCTCTTGTGAATCCGCAGGAAGCTCTTCATAGTGAATATTTCTGCCCTGCAGAATCAATCTGCCAAGCTCCAGTTCATCCACTTCAATCGTAGCTGTATCATTTCTTCGATAAGCTTTGGATTTATAGGTATAGGGCTTAGCCCGTCCCTCTTCCACCGTAAGTGTTACGGTCTTATCCCTGTCATTTACCGATAATTCATACTGAGGCTGTGGACGGATGGCGTCATTCATTTTATTCTCTATTGCAAGGCAGGTCTGTACCGGATCCTTGAGCCCTATTATTTCTCCTGTATCTCCCACTCCAAATAAAATCTGTCCACCATCATAGTTGGCAAATGCACTCACCGTTTTTAAAAATGTATTGGATATATCCGATTTAAATTCCAGCTGTCTATTCTCTTTCATCCTGATTGCCTCCTTGTAGATAAAATAATCGTAATTGAAAACGGTCGCAAATGCAATCGTAAAGATTTACGACCGAATTTGCGACCGTTGCCAATCAAAACAATCCCCCACATTCAGCTATTCCGCTTAGAAAGTTTCTCATTCATGCGGCGTACCAGACGCTTATGATAGAGATAAAAACCGGACCAGATTATCAGGGCGATGGTGAGTTCCTCTGCCACCATGCTAATCACTACTCCTGTGCCAAGCGTTACCGGAAGCCAGCCGGCGATCATGGAAGCAAGCAGCATCACGGTACATCCGGTTCCATGTGGATGAGCGAACGCATGACAAGCGGCAGGCGGTCATTATCGTAGATGAGAGCCGGAAGTCCGAAGCCTAATCCGATAACGAAAGAGCAGAGAACAAACCGCGAGAACCGGTAATTCTCCAGGTGAAAACTCCCCTTGTAGGCAAAGTCGAAAGCCACGCCCATCAGGCAGAACAGAAGGGCAGAGATCCCCAGTGAGGTAAAGGTATTGCGAAGGATCCGTTTTATTTTTTGATTCATATTGCCTCCTTAGAATTTGAAAAACGGTTTTGGACTGCGGGAAAGAGAAGGTGTTGCTGCATACAAGATGTGGAGAATGCCGTTTTGTAAACGCCGGGTGGATTCCGATGGCGCCTGCTGCTTACAGCTTTACAGTCCGAGGTATTGTTTGAAGCCAGGCAAATACTTTCTGGATACGTAGTCGGAGAGACCGTTTTTTAACTTCACAAACAAAGTTCCACTAAAGCCTGCTTCCACACTCTGTATACAGGCAAGACGCACAACCGTCTGTTTGGAGATCTGCATGAAATCGGCGCCAAGCTGCGCCGTAAGCTCGTAGAGCCGCCTGCGCGAGAGATATTGTTTCTGCTTCGTATAAAGCATGCAGTTCCCCTCCTCTACACGAATCATATAAATTTCCTCCGGACGAAGAACCAGCAAACGCTCTTCCTCCTGTACAATCAAGGGAGTGTCTCCCGCTCCTGCACCGAGGTAAGCGACGGCTTTCCTGACTTCATCCGTCACGCAGTTTGTATAAATGACGGCATAAGGTGGCTGGTATTCCTCCGACAGTTCTATCTTCACCTTCATCAAAACCTCTCCTTCCTGTTATGATCTGATCATACAGGATGGAGAGGTTTTTGTCTTTTCAATCGTATTAAGATGCAGAAATCGGCGGGTGAAATGCAAGGGATCTGGTTTACATCATCCGGAAGACGCAAGGGAACTTCTTTTATTCACTGCCTCCGGACCATTCGAAATGCGCTCTCAGTCCCTACTCCCCCTTCAGCCCCACCTCTTCCGGCTTCAGTGTGATACTGCCATCCTCTCTGACGAAGCAGGGAATTCCGATCAGTCCTTTTTCTCTCACTTTCTTGAACTCCGGGCGGCTGTCTCGCATGAGCAGGAAGGTCTTCATCTCCTTTACATGCGCCCCGATGTCCACCACATGAAAGTCTTCTCTTCCCTTTACCTGCTCCTCGACTGCTGCACAGTCCGGGCAGCTGGGCATTCCATAAACGGTAATCATACGCATCCTCCATTCTTTGTTTGATGAATCTGTTACATTCTATTCGGTATCACACCAGTTTTCTTAAGTAAAGATTGGGCTGATGTTCCGCATATTCCTCCAATTCTTTTGTAAAACCGCTCCTGGAATAAAGAAGATAGGACTCTCTTCTTGCGTCTCTGTTCCAAGGAACGCTCTTTGCCTTTTGCTGCAAGTCCCTGAGAACCTCCATCCCCTTTTTTTGTGTGGAATACTTGCACTCTCCAAACAAAATGTCCTTTCCCTCTGTATCATAGGCGAGTAAGTCGATCTCTACGTCTTTATTGCCCCACCACCGGCCAAGGCGGTTGAAAGAAATTTTTTCTGACAACAGCCCCCAGGCGTCTTGCCTGCAAATGTCTTCATACACAAAAGCCACATGCTGTTCTATAAAGTGATTTTCAATCTTATTTTTCACATCGTCAATATGTCCCGACTCAATCATCCCCTTGTTCGGATAAATGAAGCGAAACCAGAATGTAATGAAGTTGTCCTTGATCCGGTACAGACCGAGTTTGCTCTTTGCAGGGTTCTCCTCTGTCACAGGGACTTCGCGCACAAGCAAATCCAACTCGATCAGATTCCTTAAATAGGCACTCAGCCGCGACTGTGTAACCTCCATCACGGTAGCAATTTTTCCCAGCTTATGATTCCCTGCGGCAATGGTTTTCAAAAGAGAAAAGTAGCTTCCGATTTCTGTCACTTCCTTTTGCAGTAAAAATTCCGGCTCTGCATACAAAAAAGCCCCCGTATTCAGAATGTGGTCCGCGATCCCCTTGTATATGTTTTTTTTCCCCTCAAACAGTTCGATGTACTTTGGCACGCCTCCTGTTACGGCATAGTGTTGCACACACTCATCCATGGTGAGGGTTTCTTCGACAAGGATTCCGAAACCAGCTCCTTAAATGCGTTTCGATTTTCCACTTCGCTCTCTTCCGTTGCCAAAAAATAGATGGACCGTTTCCCCTCACAGAATCGGTTGATCAGAGCGGTTTTCCCCACTCTTCTACGTCCATATATGACAACAAAAGAAGATCCCTCTCTTCGATATTCTTTTTCCAGAACAGCCATCTCTTGCTGACGATCTATGAATTTTCTCAACTGGGACACCTCCGTGCACCGTTGTCATCCGGGTGATGATGTGAACCATATTGAACCATGAAAGATTTTATAAGGAATTGCAACGATTCCCTCGCCTTAGCAGACGCAATCAAATTTAATATCCGTATCTAATTATTATAATTCAAATTATTATAATCTGAATTATAACTTTTTGAGAATTTGAAAAACCGCTTCCTTCTTCCCCTCATCCACCGTCTCTGCTCGACCTAGGGCTCCGTAGCATCACAAGGGCCCCGAGTGCGATCTATGAACCTCCTCTACACGAACCCGGAACTCAGTCCTTTCCCCCCACGTCATAGAGAAAGGCATTTGTTCTTCGAGCACCCTCACCTCCGTGTCCAGAATCTTCCGGATCTCCGCTTCCAGGTGTTCCATCACCTGTTCTTCCTTCTCTTTCGTCACCAGGTAGCGATCCGATAACAGTTCCTGCTCAATCCGGTGATTGATCTCCATGGAAAAATGAATCGTATCCATGTAATTGTCCAGATTGGTGATGATCTCCGGGATGTTTTGCAACAGGTACAGCTTGACATTCGGATGAGATAAGAGTGCATGGACCGCCTCTCTTTCCTCGTAGAAGGTGCTGTCCAGCTCGCCGGAGCGGTTCATATTGTCCCACCAGAGCATGGAATAAGGCGGAATAAAAATGCGGAACTCGGTATCCGGGTGGGCAGACAGCTCCTGTTCCAAAAGTGCAATATTTCCTCTTAACTCATCCTGATAGCAGTTTTCCGGCTTCTGTACCGGCTTTTTGTCCGTACTGAATTTTACCTCTGCATCCGGAATGCGGTAATATCTGGAAAGCACGGCCGCTTCGCCGAAGGTTTTGCCCTCCATCCAATTATAGGACAGGTTCTCGTCATAGGGGACCAGATAAGAATTGGCGATCATATAGGGAATCCGCTTCAGAATGACATCCTTATTCCAAAGGTACTGAACGTCGTTAAACGGATTGTCGTCATAGAGATACATCGGAGCACCGCTGCTGGCAAAGGTAAGCACCGGCTCTGCATGTAGGGCGGAGGGATCCAGATTGTAAAAAACCTGTTTTACCTTCCGGTGGCGAAACGCGCGGTCTAACAGATCACAGAGATCCGCCGTAGCACCGTAGGAGCGCACCGCCTTGATGATGGTGCAATGGAAATCCTGATTGAACCAGGAATTGTCGTTGTTCTCGACCACGCTGGAGCCCGCCAGAACGGCATCATAATCAAAATGCGCCAGGCTCCCGGGACACTGGTATTCCTTTTCATTCAGCACTTCTTTTAAATGAAACCAGGGCTTATGGTAGTGAAAAAAAGGATCGATCAAATAAACGAGCAGACCGCAAAAGAATAAAAGCAGGAAGAGGGTGACGAAAAGGCGCATAAAAAAAATATGCCTTCCCGATTGCCTGTTTCTTGTTGTCAAGCCCTCCCATTTCATTGATTTTTCGATCCACTCCTGATCGTTCTTTTCCATTCCCATTTTAATCCCGAATCTCTTTCCTGTTTTTTCAGAATTTGAAGTACAAAAAGGTGCTGACGCCCGTCAGGGAGCAGAGGCTGTACACGAAGAGGGTCCCTACCCCCAGGGCAAAAGGAAGGGACTTCCATTTGCCTTCCGATAAGGAACTTACCGTCTCGTAGGCGTCTTTTTTTGCCAGAATCAGGCAGAACGCCACGATCATCAGGAGAAAGAAGGTGGCTAAATAGACGAGATTCTGCCCACTCTGCGGTAGCAGTCTGACTGCAATCTGTTTGAACAGATAATTTCCGGGAAATCCAGGGTCTGCACCATTCGAAGAAAGAAACCGGGAAAGGTGATTCGGAAAAGAGAGGAAAACAGCTGTCCCACCTGTGTCAGATTCTCCGCCCGGAAGAAGATCAGGGTCAGGAGAAAGAGGAGGAAGGTTTGAATCCTTCCCGCCATACCTGCGATCCCTGCTCTTTTCCGCCCTCCTTCTACTGTTTCCTGTGCCTCTCCTGCCGCTTCTTTCTTTTGATTCCTGCGTCTTTTTTCCATCCCGTGAGAGAGCACGACGAATACGCCGTTGATGCCTCCCCAGAGCAAAAAGCAGAGTGAAGAGCCATGCCAGATCGCACTCATCAGGAAGACGGCCAGGATATTCAAGGCGGTGCGCAACTCTCCCCTTCTGCTGCCTCCTAGCGGTATATAGACGTATCGGGTAAAAAAGCGCATGAGCGTCATGTGCCAGCGTTTCCAGAAATCGCGGATATTTTCTGCCTGAAAGGGTCTGGAAAAATTGATCGGTATCTGAATCCCCAGCATCATCGAGACGCCAAGCGCCATATCCGTATATCCGGAGAAATCGAAATACAACTGGAAAGCATAGGAGATCAGCACGGCAAGCGTCGTAAGCAGATCCAAATAGGGGGCGGAAGAAAATCCGAAATTCACGGCAGGTGCAAAGTGATCGGCCAGCAGCATTTTTTTTTGGCAAATCCGAAGGTGAAGAGCACAAATCCTCCGGCGATATCCGGCTTCACCCGCCCGCCTTCATTCCGGTATAGTGCCCCGAACTGCGGCAACATCTCATTAGAAAGCGTGAGTGGTCCCTGAATCAGCGTCGGGAAATAGATCACGAAAGCAAGATACGGCAAAAAGGGTGGGTGATTCTCCTTCTCCTGATAGCGGTCGATCAGGAAGGCAAGTTGCCTGAGCGTGAAATAACTGAGACCGGCCGGGAGCAGGATGGTTGCAAACAGATCCTGCCGCCCCGCAAGCTTCTCTCCCACCTCCGGCAGATATTTACAAACTCCCAAACTCCCTAAAAGAAGGAGATCTGCACTTAGTCGCAGAAAACGGCGTCTTTTTTTCTCCGCAAAAAAAGACGTATCATACAGTCTGCTGCAACCGTATACCAGCAGCACCTGCACGGCCAAAAAGACGGCATAGACCACTGCATAGGCGGCATAAAACCAGAAGGACATCAAAATAAGGAAGGCAAGAGCCGCCTTCCCCCTTTCCTTCTTGAGAAGCAGAAAATAGCCGCAATTCAGCAACGGCAAAAAAACAAGAATAAAAGTAGGAGTTAAAAAGCATACCTCATTCTATCACGGGTGCGATCGGCGCACCAGATCCATACTCTTCCTTTGCGGGAATGGATTTCCCTAGTATAATCGTAGAAGATTCGTGTCAAGAGAATCTACCTTTGATACCGGTTGACCTGCAGATGAATTTTTGAAACTGATTTACCCGCAGATGAATATTTGGTCTTTTACCTGCCGGTCGCATGAGGAAGGAGCCTTCTTTCATGAGCTACTCCAACGCGCTTTTTTCCGAAAAAGATATTCTATACCGGGACGCTTCCGTCCTTGTTGTACACAAGGCACCGGGACTGGCTACACAAACCGCTTCTCCTGCAAGGCCCGACCTGACCACCCATCTGCTGCGTTTTTTGGCAAGGACGAACCAAACCAGGAATCCATATCTTGCCCCCATTACCCGCCTGGATCAGCCGGTGGAGGGGCTCGTCCTCTATGCCGCCAACAAACAAGCGGCCTCCTTCTACTCCTCTCTGGTGCGCAGCCCTCAAGTAGTGCCGGATAAAGAAGGCTGCATCGTTCGCACATCCGATGCGACATCCGGCGGCGAAGATCACGTGATGCGTAACTCCGGAAAGGTGCTGGCCGGGGAAGCCCGCAAGCTTCGCACATCCGGTACGAGAACAGGTGGCAGAATGACAAAGCGCTACCGCGCCTGGGTATGGGGAGCCTTTACAGCTTCGTCCGGTAGCCTCCATGATTTTCTAAGGAAGGATCCGCAAGCCTCTCGTGCAAATATTGTTTCGGAGGGAGCGGATGGCGCCAAGGAGGCTCTTCTGAAATACACCGTCCTCCGCGAAGATGTCGCTTTTAATGAGCCGATTTCTCTAGTAGAGGTGGAGCTGCTTACCGGTCGCTTTCACCAGATTCGTGCGCAGTTTGCAAATGCACATCACCCCCCTCCTGGGAGATCTGAAATATGGCACGGACGCCTCCTTGTCGCTATCGCAACGACTTTCGATCCCCTATGTCAGGCTCTGCTGTACCTTTCTCTCCTTTCCCGATCCGGATCACAGCCGATCCATTACCGTAGAGAAGATCCCTGAAATCTACACTTGATTCCCGCCCCGGTTGAGAAGAAAAGAAGTCTGGACTTCCTCTTTCCCGCAAAGCGACAAAGCCTAGTGACAGGTAGCAGCTTCAATGCTATATTCTGATGTAAGTATCGAGATTCGAATTGCATCCTACTTCGAAAGTGGCACAGTGGGCAGTAGACAAGCTCCCCTCTGAAAAAAGAACTAAGGACCTAGCTTGAACAAAAATGTTTTTGGAGAAAAGCACTTTAAAGTAGACATGGAGGGCGCAGACATGTATTCGATTGAAAACATCAGGGACACAGACCCGGAAATTGCAGAAGCGATTGAAAAGGAGATTGGGAGGCAGAACGACCATATCGAGCTGATTGCCTCTGAAAACTGGGTCAGCAAGGCAGTGATGGCGGCGATGGGAAGCCCGCTAACGAACAAGTATGCGGAGGGATTGCCGGGAAAACGGTATTACGGCGGATGTGAGGATGTCGATCTTGTGGAAAATCTGGCGATTTCCCGCGCAAAGGAACTGTTTCACTGCGATTACGCAAATGTACAGCCGCATTCCGGGGCACAGGCCAACATGGCGGTGCAGCTTGCCGTCCTCAAGCCGGGAGACACCATCCTCGGCATGAATTTAAGCCAGGGGGGGCCATCTGACACATGGAAGTCCGGTGAATTTTTCCGGGACTTATTTTCGGGTGCTTGCCTATGGTGTGGATAAAAACGGCTTCCTGGATTACGAGGAAGTCAAACGTCTGGCGATCGAACACCATCCGAAGATGATTATCTGTGGTGCTTCCGCTTATGGAAGAGTCATTGATTTCAAAAAATTTCGTGAGGCGGCGGATGCATGCGGGGCTGTTTTAATGGCGGACATTGCGCACATTGCCGGACTGGTTGCTACGGGAGAGCATCCCAGCCCGTTTCCGTACGCGGACGTGGTGACGACGACCACGCATAAAACACTGCGTGGCCCCAGAGGCGGGCTGATTCTCTGGAATGAAAAAGCGGAGCACTATCATTTTAATAAGGCGGTATTTCCGGGCATTCAGGGAGGGCCGCTGGAGCATGTGATTGCAGCGAAAGCGGTCTGTTTCAAGGAGGCGTTGCAGCCGGCTTTTAAATCATACTGCCAACAGGTGAAGAAAAATGCGCGTGCTCTCTGTGAGGGTCTGCTGCGTCGCGGGGTAGATATTGTTTCCGGGGGAACAGAAAATCATCTGATGCTGATCAATTTGACCGGCTTTGACCTGACCGGCAAGGAAGTCGAGAAGTGGCTGGATGAAGCACATATTACGGTGAATAAAAATACGATTCCGAACGAGACCAGATCTCCCTTTGTCACCAGCGGGATCCGTCTCGGCACACCTGCCGTTACCACACGCGGAATGAAGGAAGACGATATGGACCGCATCGCGGAAGCCATTGCCGCGGTGATTCGGAACAAAGAAGCCGGTATTGCAGAGGCGACACAAATCGTTGCACAACTGACCGCACGCTACCCTCTGGATGCCTGCTCTGTTACTTCCATCTGATTTTTTGTAACCGTGGGGAAAGGCGAGGAGAATGATGCGTAAAACAAGAATGCCTTGGAGCGGGCTGGACCAAATTCCAAACGGACATACGAGCGGCAGGGTGATCGAAGGCTGCCTTCTCTTAGAGGGAGGCGCCTGGAGGGGCATGTATACACAGGGTGTTTTAGATGCCCTGATGGAAAGTGATCTTTCTTTTCGCACCACCATTGGCGTCAGTGCGGGGGCTTTGAGTGCGGTGGGTTACCTTTCCGGTCAAATCGGATGGTCGGCAAGAATCAATCTGACCTACCGCCACGACCCGAATTATTACGGCAGGGCGGCTCTTCATGACAACCACGGGGTAACCGGCTTCGATTATCTGTTGAATCATCTGATGTCCCGGTATCCGCTTGACGAACAGACCTTTTACAAAAGAAACAGAGAACTCATTGTTCTTGCGACAAATTTGAACACCGGACGAGCCCGCTGTTTTTACAAGAACCGTTACACCTCTTTTTATAAAAAAAGAGGGCTCAGTCAAAAAGACTTCGCCCTCCGTAACGATCACGGGATCTTCAAGGCCATTCAGGCCTCCGCCACGGTTCCCTACGTTTCCAGACCGGTGATGATTGCGCATGAACCGTATCTGGACGGCGGGTGCGCTGTGAAAATTCCCTACGCCTATGCTCGTTCCCATTTTCCCGGAAAAACGGTGTGGTCCGTACGCAGGATCTTTCCTATCGCAGAAAGCCCAAAAAGTTTCGTGAAATCGACCATCTGCTCTACGATCGCTACCCTGCTTTCCTGAATACCCTTGCCAAATCGCACGATTTATACAACCAGACGATTGAGAGGATGAACCGTGATGTGGTCTACGGGGAAACCTTTGTCCTCGCCCCGAACACTCCTGTCACCATCAGTCGATTTGAGGGCAATATGGAGAAACTGGGAGATCTTTATTTACGAGGCTATCAGGAAACCAAAGAAAAGATTCCCGCCCTGCTTGCTTATCTGCGGGCTTAGTCTTTTCTGCCGGAGTTTTTGTCTTCCTCTCCTACGCCATCCCTTCCAGCGCATCTTCCCCATATCTGACGCGGATATAGGATTTGATCTCCTCTGCACACTTTTCAAAGCCCAGGCGCCTGCTGTCCAGGCAGAGATCGTAGTATAGGGCATTGGACCACTCTTCTCCGGAATAATATTTGTAATAAACAGCCCGGTTTTTATTGGTTTTCAGGATGTACTTTTCCAGTTCTTTTCCCCTGCGATATTGCTTGAGCGCCGCCTGTTCCATGAGGAAGTCCATCGGCGCATGCACAAAGACGCTGACCACGTTTTCATAATCACGGAGCACAAAGTTGGCGCATCTCCCGATGATGATACAGGACTGTGTTTTTGCCAGGTCTTTTAGGACATCCGCCTGTAAATTGAACAGATTGTCCCTGGAGGCGTAGTGCGGACTCTCCGGTCCCACAGTCTCTCCTTTATAGACGCCGCCTTTTCCCAGTCTTAGTGCAGCTCCTTCCAGCGTTTCATCCGCATCGATGAACAGGCCTTCATTGATGCCGCTCTTCTCCGCCGCCATGCCGGAGAGCTCCTTATCATACCACGGAATCCCCAGCTGCTTGGAGAGCAAAATCCCAATGCTCCTTCCTCCGCTGCCGTACTGGCGTTCAATTGCAATGACAAGATTTTTTTTTTCATAGCTTACTCCCTGCCGATCTTCTATGTTTCCGGCGAAAGATCCGATCATCTTATCCTAAGTTCTATTCACCCAGATATGCTTTCTTGATCCGCGGATCCGTCAGAAGGTCTTTCGCCTGTCCTTCCATACGGATTTCCCCCGTTTCCAGTACATAGGCGCGGTTTGCAATGCGAAGCGCCTTGTTTGCATTCTGCTCCACCAACAGGATGGTCACTCCCTCTTCATGCAGCTTGACGATCATATCAAAAATTTCATTCACAAAGATCGGAGAAAGTCCCATCGAAGGCTCATCCATCAGGATCAACTTCGGCTTTGACATCAGTGCCCTTCCCATGGCAAGCATCTGCTGTTCGCCTCCCGAGAGGGTTCCCGCTCTCTGATTTTTTCTCTCTGCCAACCTCGGAAAGCGTTCGTAGATCATCTGGATGGTCTGCTCGATTTCCCCCTTGTCGCTTCTGGTATAAGCGCCCATCTTCAGATTCTGATAAACCGTCATTTCTGCAAAGACTCTTCGGCCTTCCGGTACATGCGCCATCCCCGCCCGCACCAGTTCGTGACCCGGGACATGATTTTTGATGAGATCCCTTCCTCCAAAGACAATGCTGCCGCTCTTTGGATGAAGCAGCCCTGAAACCGTATGAAGCACCGTCGTCTTGCCTGCGCCGTTTGCCCCGATCAGCGCCACGATCTCTCCCTCTTCCACGTGAAAAGACAGATCTTTCAGGGCATGAATGACCCCATAATACACATTTAAATTTGATACTTCCAATATCGACATATTTCTCTCCACGCTTCAGTGTCCCAGATAGGCCTGAATCACTTCCGGGTTATTTAATACCGCCTTCGTCTCTCCCTGTGCCAGAACCCTTCCAAAATTCAGCACCGTCAGCTGTTCACAGATACCGGAAACCAGTTTCATGTCGTGCTCAATCAAAAGAATGGTCAGGTCAAACTCCTTGCGGATAAAGGCAATGGTTTCCATGAGTTCCTTTGTTTCATTCGGATTCATGCCGGCCGCCGGTTCATCCAGCAGAAGAAGTTTCGGCTTTGTCGCCATGGCGCGGGCAATCTCCAATTTACGCTGCTGCCCGTAGGGAAGTCCGGATGCCAGAATCTCCGCCTTGTCTTCCATGTGAAAGACTTTCAAAATGTCCTTCGCTCTTTCATCAATTTCTTTTTCCACACGATGATAGGGAGGCAGGTGCAGCAGATCCGATAGTACGGAATAATGAAACTGGTTGTGCAACCCTGCTTTCACATTGTCGATCACGGACAGACCCGTGAACAGGCGGATGTTTTGAAAGGTTCTGGCAATCCCCTCCCGGTTGATTTCCGCCGTTTTACGGCCGGTAATTTCCTTTCCGTCCAGGAGGATTCTCCCCTCGTCCGGCTTGTATACACCGGTCAGCAGATTGAATACGGTCGTCTTCCCCGCTCCGTTTGGTCCGATCAGACCGTAAAGCATTCCTTTTTCGATATGCAGTTCGAAATCACTGACCGCACGGAGTCCCCCGAAGGAAATGCTTAAATGCTCCATATCTAACAATGCCATTTATGCCACCTCCTTCTTTTTCTTGAATTTTGCAAGCAGGCTCTCTCTCATGGCAATGGCCGCAGGCGCCCAGTTTAAAAGCATCATTACAATCAAAACAATTGCGTAAATCAACATACGAAGCTTATCCATTCCACGCAACACTTCCGGCAACAGGTAAAGTACCACGGTAGCAATGACGCTTCCGCGGATATTGCCGATTCCGCCCAAAACGACATAGACCAGAATCAGGATGGATACGTTATATCCGAAACTCTGGGAATTCGCCATCATACTGGAGAGGTTATGTGAATACAGAACACCTCCCGCACCCGCAATCGCTGCCGAAATGGTGAACGCCAGCATTTTGTATTTGGTGACGGAAATTCCGGTTGCCTCGGCTGCAATCCGGTTGTCCCTGATCGCCATAATGGCTCTGCCGTCTCTGGAATGAATCAGATTCTGCGTAACCACCAGCACCAGAAAAAGGACAATCATGGCAACGGTGAAGTTGGAGTCCATAGGCGTTCCGGACACCCCGTTTGCGCCGTTGATCAGCACCTTGCCGTCCGGATCCAGCTGAAAGCTTTCCATACTCATTGAGAGGTGCACTCCCTTGCTGTCGTATCCCAGATAAAAAGCATTGAGGACATTTTTGATGATCTCACCGAAAGCCAGCGTCACAATGGCGAGGTAATCTCCCTTCAGCCTCAACACCGGTATGCCGATCAGAAATCCGAAGAGGGCGGACACACTGATTCCGACCACAAACGCAAGAAAGAAACGAAGTCCGCCTGCCATCTTGTCTTCCGTACAGATGGAAAAGACGGCAGAGGAAAAGGCGCCGATACACATGAAACCTGCGTGTCCGATGGACAATTCTCCCAGGATTCCCACGCAGAGATTCAGCCCGACGGCAACAATTGCATAATATACGATCGGAACCAAAAGATTCTGCATGCTTCTCGACAGTGTTCTGGTCTGGATCAAAATTTCCACGAGGATGTAGGCAAAAATCACGATTCCATAGGTGAACATCTGATCTTTTGTGGCTTTATTCATCTTTTTCATTTTCATAAATCACACTTTTTCCTGAATCTGTTTTCCGAGAATTCCGGTCGGTTTGAGCAACAACATCACAATCAGAATGCCGAACACGATGGCATCCGCGAGCTGAGAGGAAATGTACGTCCTGGCCAAAATCTCTACGACTCCCAGAACCAGCCCCCCGATCATGGCTCCGGGGATCGAACCGATCCCCCCGAGAACCGCCGCCACGAAGGCTTTGATGCCGGGCATTGCCCCGGTATAAGGAGAGAGCGAAGGATAGGCGCTGCACATCAAAACGCCCGCAATGGCCGCCAGGGCTGAACCGATGGCAAAGGTCAGCGAGATCGTCCGATTTACACTGATCCCCATCAGAGTCGCCGCCTCTCTATCCTCCGACACCGCCAGCATGGCCTGCCCGTTCTTTGTGTGATTGATAAATAGCTGGAGAAGAAGCAGAATCACGATGCTTGCCACAATGGACACAATGGTCACACCCTGAATCTTGAGCCTTCCTCCGGCAAGCGCAACCCCCTGCCAGGGAATCATATTGGTAAACGCTTTCGGATCGGATCCGAAGATCAACAGCGCAATGTTTGCAACAGGTAGGACACGCCAATGGCCGTGATCAGAACTGCGAGGTTAGAGGCTGCATTTCGAAGCGGTCTGTAGGCAACCAGTTCAATCACGATTCCTGCCACGGTACAACAGACGACGGAAATCAAAACGCTGAGTAGCGGATTGACGCCATGCATGGTGGTCAGCACATAGACCACATAGCTGCCAACCATAATGATGTCGCCATGTGCAAAGTTCAACATTTTAGCTATTCCATAAACCATGGTATAGCCCAGCGCAATAATCGCATAGATGCTTCCCAGCGATATGCCGCTGATGAGATAGTTCAGGAAATTCATTCTTCTTCCTTATCCTTTCATCTCTACCATTTTTCGTTTTTTCTATGGGAAAATTTTTCTGATTCAGGATTCCGTTATACAAACCGAAGAGGGGTGCAGATCCGCATCCCTCTCCAGATGTTCTTTCCATTACTTGGATTCCGTCTCGCTTACTTCTCCATGGAGACGTACTTCCCGTCCTCTACCTTGAAGACACGGGGAGACTTACTCGGCTCGCCGTCCGACTGCCAGGTCAACTTCTCGGAAGTTACACCGGATACCGTGATCTGCGGAAATTCCTTCATCATCAAATCACAAAGCTCCTGATAACTCATTTCGGGAGTGGCCTTCGCCGCTTCACAGGCTGCCTTAATGGCATAGACGCCGTCATAAGCATCTGCTCCGAACTGGTTCGGTGTCTCACCGAATTCCGCTTCATACGCCTTGGTAAACTTCTGGGAAACCTCATCGCTGGCATCCGGAGAATAAGGCGTCATGAGCATCAAACCGTTCGCTAAAGACTGATCAAAGTTCTCTACGGTCAGGATTCCGTCCATCCCGTCGCAACCGAAGAACTTGGGCGCATAAGAAGCGTCTTTGCACTGCTGCAGGATCAAAGAAGCCTCCTGATAATAGATCGGCAGGAAAAGAAGATCCGCTCCCGCATCCTTGGCTTTTCCGATCTGGGAAGAGAAATCCGTCTTGGAATCTGCCGTGAATGCTTCCGCAGAGACAATATTCAAGCCGTCCTTCTTGGCTTCGTCCGCAAATGCCTTATATACACCGGACGAATAGGTGTCGGAGCTGTCATAGATAACGCCAATCTTGCTGCCCAGTTTGTTCTGCGCAATGTACTTTGCGGATTCCGCGCCCTGTGCCGGATCCGAGAAGCAGACACGAAATGCATTATCTGCCTTGATGCAGTCCTGCGCGGTGCCGGAAGGGGTCAGTAAGAAGATGTGGTCCTTCTCCGCCTCCGCTGCAACCGCAATCGTGCATCCGCTGGTGGTCGGTCCTACAAGGAACTGCATCCCCCAGTCCATCAACGTATTATAGGCATTGACGGATTTTTCATTATTCAGCTCGTCGTCTTCGTCTTTCTCTTCCACCTGATAGCCGTTAATACCGCCTGCGGCATTGATCTCTTTAATAGCCAGCTTGGTTCCGTTAACCACAGCCTTCCCGTATGCCGCTCCGCTACCGGTAAGCGGTCCGATCGAACCGATCTTGAAAACCGCTTTTCCATCTGCACTCTGTCCCGCTGCGCCTGAGGTTGCAGCACTGGCATCCCCTGCGGACTGAGACGATGATTGATTCTCTGCGCTGTTACCGCCGCATGCACTAAGCATCGACATCACCATCGCTGATGCGGCGATCACACCGGCGATCCGATTCAATTTCTTCATAATTTCCTCCTCTTCTTACATCTTTCAATTAAGCCTGTATTCTAATCCAGAGCCAAATTGAAGTCAATAGGAGGATATTACGCACTTGCATGTTAAAAAAGATCAACCCACCCTGCAAGTTTCCGTGGGTGCCTGGATGATAGGGGGATCAATCGATTCAATATTCTCTTGTCCGTCTGCTATTCTTGCGCTTGAATCGTCAGATTTTGAAGCGGTATCCCACTCCCCAGATGGTTTCGATATACTGCGGATTGGAGGTATCGTATTCAATCTTTTCACGAATCTTTTTGATATGCACGGTGACAGTCGCAATATCTCCGACCGATTCCATATTCCAGATTTGACGAAACAACTCTTCTTTAGAAAAAACATGATTGGGATTCTCTGCCAGGAAGGTAAGCAGATCGAATTCTTTCGTGGTAAACGGCTTCTCCACCCCGTCGATAAAGACACGGCGCGCTGTTTTATCGATTTTCAGTTCCCTGATTTCGATGATGTCATTCTTTTTGGCATTGTTTCCTACCAGTCGGGAATACCTCGATAAATGCGCCTTCACTCTTGCCACCAGCTCGGAAGGAGAAAAAGGTTTGGTCAGGTAATCATCTGCCCCCAATCCCAATCCTCTGATTTTATCGATATCATCCTTCTTGGCGGATACCATGATCACCGGCACATCCTTCTTCTCTCGGATATGCTTGCATACTTCAAATCCGTCCATTCCCGGCAGCATCAGATCCAGGATGATCAGGCCGTAATCTCCGGATAATGCCTGTTTTAGCCCTTCCTCGCCGTCGTGTTCGATTGTGACATCGAAATCACTCAGCTCCAGATAATCCTTCTCCAGATCTGCGATCACTTCCTCATCTTCAATGATTAAGATCCTGCTCATGTTGAGTTCTCCTCTCTGCTTGATTCCTTTGCTTCGATTCATTTCAAACTTTCAGGCTTCTCGTAAAATGATACCGGCGTCAAAAAACCAGAAATTTCCTGTTCTCCTGATCCCCTTCTCACTTCTATCATAGAATCACCTACACCACCTCGTCCTCGTTTTCCGGTCTTCTGTACTTACGCAAAACGATGTGCATACAGGTGCCTTCTCCTTCATGACTGGTTGCCCATATATATCCTCCATGGTCTTCCACGATTTTCTTTACAATGGAAAGTCCGATTCCGGAACCTCCCTGTCTGGAGTTCCTGGAGGAGTCCGTTCTGTAAAAACGATCGAAAATGTAAGGAATATCACTCTGGGCAATTCCTTTTCCGTTGTCCTCTATCTCAATCCGGATCGAGTCCACCTCATCCAGAATGCGAAAATCAATTTGCCCGCTTCCGTCCTCGCGTTCCAAATACTTCACACTGTTGCTGACGATATTGTTAATGACCCGCTTCATCTGCTCCGGATCCGCAATCACCTCCGTTCCGGGAGCCGTCAGGTTCACATAGTTGAGTCGGATTCTCCTGCTCTCCAAATCCATGCCGATCTCTTCGATGCAGTCACGAAAATAATCCGATACGTCGATTTCGAAAATGATAGGGGATGCGGTCATTGTCGATCCTGGAATACAGCGTCAACTCGTTGATCAGATTGTTCATATCGTTCGCTTTATTCAGGATGGTGCGGACATAGTGGTTCTGCTTTTTGCTCGTATCCGCGACCCCTTCTAACAGACCTTCCGCATATCCTTTGATTGCCGTAATCGGCGTTTTCAGATCGTGGGAGATATTGCTGATCAACTCATTGTTCTGTTTTTCATGCTCCAATTTTTCATCAGCAGATTCTTTCAGCCGAAGACGCATTGCCTCGTAATTGCGATAAAGCTCCGTGACCTCCTCGTCTTCCTTGCCATAGGTGATCAGATAATCCAACTCCCCGTCTCCTATATGTTTCATGGCCTCGTTGAGCTCCCGAATCGGTCTGAAAAGACTCATTCGTATCCATAAAACCAGCGCAATCGAGGTGAGAATCAGGATCAGCGTAATGGCAATCGCCATGTAAAAGATCAAATGCCGCATCTGGGGAGACATCTGATAGCCCCCATTCCCGCGAACCAGTATGTCTGCCACATAATAAGACAGTGCAATCATACTGATTGGGAGCACCACCATGATCACCGCCGTCGTGATCAATTTTGTTCGAAGTCGCATGCTCGTTTCCTTAATTTACAGTATAGCAGATTTCACTGATTTTTTTGAAAATATTCAGACAGTCCTGCAAATTCTTCCAAAGTCAGCGCCTCTCCCCTGATATTTTCCGGTTTTCCTAACAGAGCGATCGCACTTTTGATCTTCTCCTTGGGAAAAGAGCCTGAAAGACTGTTGACCAGGGTTTTTCTTCTCTGTCCGAAAGCTTCTCTGATCATCCGGAACAGTAGCTCCCTGTCCTTTACAACCACGGGTGCCTTTTGCCTTTTTCGCAGTAAAATAACTGCACTTTCCACCTTCGGCGCCGGTAAAAAAGAGGTGGCGGGTACACTACAGACAAATTCCGGCTCCGCATAATATTGCACCGCAAGCGACAGCTCCCCGTAGTCCTTCCCTCCGGGGCCTGCGCACATGCGCTGTGCCAGCTCCTTCTGCACCATGACTGTAAGCGAAGCGGGTGCAGGCTCCTTCTCTAACAATTTCATGATGATCGGCGTCGTGATGTAGTAGGGAAGATTCGCCACCACCTTTAACGGATTTCCCTCGTTTTTTTCTTCCATGATCTTTTGCAGATCCGTTTTCAAGATATCTTCGTTTCGGATGGTGACGTTTCCGTAATCGGCTAGCGTTTCCTCCAGCACCGGAATCAGCGTCCTGTCAATCTCAACTGCGACCACGCTTCCCGCTTTCTCTGCCAGATACTGTGTCAGTGTCCCGATCCCGGGTCCAATCTCCAGCACACAATCCTCTTTGGTCAGATCAGACGCTTCTACGATTTGCTGGAGAACTCCCTCATCGATCAGAAAGTTCTGACCGAATTTCTTTTTCATTTGAAGCCGGTGTCTGCGAACGACTTCCCGTGTTTCCTTTGCACACCCAAGACTTGCCGCCATATACCGTTCCTTCTGCCCCTCTTTCTTCGTCAACCTATTCTTCTATTCCTCGATGCGGAAAAGCGATCTTGCATTCTCATTTACGGTTTCCAGAACCTTTTCTGCAGAGATTCCTTTGATTTCTGCTATGGCTTTTACCACATACGATAGATAGGCAGAACTATTTCTCTTCCCCCGGAATGGCTCCGGCGTCAGATAGGGCGCATCCGTTTCCAACAGGATGCGGGAAAGCGGCATATACTCCATCACTTCTTTGATCTTTTGTGCATTTTTAAACGTCAGTACCCCACCGATTCCAAGATGAAATCCCAGCTCCAGAAACTCTCTTGCACTCTCCCTGGAATAGGAAAAACAGTGAACGTCTCCTCCGTTTGCTGCGGCGTCCGTTCTTTTTAACAAGTCAAGGGTGTCCTTTGCCGCATCCCTGGAGTGAATAACGATAGGAAGCGCAAGCTCCTTCGCCACCTCAATTTGCTCTTCCAGCGCTCTTTGCTGTACCTCTCTTGGAGGATCCGGGTAATGATAATCCAAACCGATCTCCCCGATGGCAACGATCCGTTTGGGATTCTCCCTCTTTTTTCGGCAAAGAACCTCTCTGACTTTACCCGACCACTCTTTCGCATTTTCCGGATGAATTCCCAGCGCCGCATAAAAAACCGGACTCTCGCCCTGCGTACTCTCTCCATCCTCTCCGCTCGTCCGGTGCACCAGTGACAGGATCTTCTCAAAGCTTGCCAAATCGCTTGCCGCATCGATTACCTGCGTCACTCCGGAGGCCCGCAGTTCCCTGAGCACCTCCTCCCGGTCGCAATCATATGCCGTATCATCATAATGTGCATGCGTATCTATCATCATAAATCCCAGTATAGCAATTCTTTTTGAAAAAATCCTCATTTTTTTTGAGATTTTCTTTTTTTTGTAAAAATAGGGCTTGCAATTCGAAGCTTATTGTAGTAGAATCTCTTTTGTTGTCACGGAACACAACTAAATCACCTGCGTCTCTAGCTCAGTTGGTAGAGCACCTGACTCTTAATCAGGTTGTCCAGGGTTCGAGACCCTGGAGACGCAATCAACAGCACCGCTTTTGAAGATTTGAATCTTTGGGAGCGGTGTTAGTTTGTGATTACAAGTGACATGAAAATAACCCCTCACTGCAAACTTGTTTGACTTGTGAGGGCTTATTTCAATTACACGCACCAACATGATGGAAGTATATCCGAATGTTGGTAGGATTGCGGGAGTGCGTAGCACGGAGCAATCCGTAATCACAATATTACCTGGTTTATTTTCAATTGCACGCACCAACATGATGGAAGTATATCCGAATGTTGGTAGGATTCGAAGCAATCCGTAATCACAACATTACCTGGCTTATTTTAGTGGCACGCACCGCCATGAGGCAGCCCATCCTCATGGTGAAATCGTCACGATTCCGGCTTCGCTTTTTCCGGATGCTCCAGGGCTTCCCTCATGGTGCGCCATCCGAGGAGAGCACACTTCACTCGGGCAGGCATGTGTGAAACGTCTTTTAGCGCTGCTGCCTCATCCAGTTCTTCTTCCAGCTTCTCCTCGTTTTCCTCTTCCCCATGAATCATGCCGAAAAAGAGCTTCGCCTTCCGGAGCGCCACCTCCTTCGACTCCCCGATCACCTGGTCCAACATCATATCCACCGAAGCCTGGGAAATCGCACACCCTGTCCCGTCAAAGGAACCGTCTTTCACGACGTCTCCCTCTAATTTGAAATACAGGGTAATGTCATCTCCGCAGCTGGGATTGATCCCCTGCAGCACCAGATCCGCATCCTCCATTTTACCTCTGTGTGAAGGATGCAGATTGTGTTCATTCACGATTTCTCTGTATAACTGTTTAAGCTCCATATCCCATTACCTTTCTAACACCCGAAATCACCTCAAGGAAGCGGTCTACTTCCTCTTCGGTATTATAAAAATACAAGCTGGCTCTTGCTGTGGAGCCCACCTTAAGGAACTGCATGAGGGGCTGCGCACAGTGATGTCCTGCCCGGATGCATACATGATCCTCGTTCAGGACAGACGAAATATCATGCGGATGCACGCCCTCCATGGTGAAGGTGACAATGCCGGAATGCTTGGACGGATCCTTGGAACCGTAGACATGAATATAGTCCATTTGCTTCAGACCATCCATCAGGCGCTTTGTCAGCTTCTCCTCCTGCTCCATGACGTCCTTGAATCCGACTTCCTGTAAATACCGGATTGCCGCATGGAGTCCTACCGCGTCTCCTGCATTGACCGTCCCTGCCTCAAATTTCGCAGGGAGCTCCGCCGTTGTAAAAGAATCTCTGGTGACATATTCGATCATCTCTCCACCGGTCAGGAAGGGGGGCATCTTATCTAACAGCTCGAACCTGCCGTACAGCACGCCGATTCCCATCGGCGCCATCAGCTTATGACCGGAAAATGCAAAGAAATCGGCATTCAGATCCCGCACATCGACCGGAATATGCGGGGTAGACTGCGCCCCGTCCACCACAGCGATTGCCCCCTTGCTGTGCGCACAGGCAATCATCTCTTTCACCGGATTGGTCACGCCAAACACATTGGATACCTGCGCAATGGCCAGGATTTTACAACGGTCCGTGATCTTGCTCTCGTATTCCTCTTTGGAAATGACGCCTTCTTCATCGGGCTCCAGCCACACCAGATGTGCTCCTGCCTTCTTTGCAGCGACCTGCCACGGTAGGATATTGGAATGATGCTCCATCACAGAGAGCACCACCTCGTCTCCCTCGTGCAAATGGCTCTGTCCATAACTCTGCGCAACGAGATTCAGAGATTCTGTTGTGTTTCTGGTAAATAATCTCCTCGTCCTGCGCCGCATGAATGAACTCCGCTACGGCATGTCTGGCTTCTTCGTATTTAGCGGTTGCATTTAGGCTCCAGTCATACAGCCCCCGCAGAGGATTGGCATTGGCATTCTGATAAAACTGCGTGACTGCGTCCAACACACAGGACGGTCTCTGCGTTGTCGCGGCATTGTCGAAATAGATGTAATCGTTTTTGCCGTCAAAACGGCTTTTGTCAAAAATCGGAAAATCGTTTCTGTAGTTTTTCATAATGTTTTCCTCAAATAGTCTTCTACGTATCCCCTGATGTGGTCATCCGGTATCATACGCGCGACACTCTTCATTCGGGCACGCACCATCATTCTTCGTGCCTCTTCCTCCGAAATTCCTCTTGCCTGACAATAAAACATCAGATCTTCTCCCAACTGCCCGATCGTTGCGCCATGGTGCCCGTTTACATCCTCTTCTTCACAGAGAATCAGCGGAATTGTCCGGTTCACCGCACGATCGGAGAGTAAGAGATTATCCTCCGCCTCCTCTCCCGAAGCGCCTGCACTGCCCTTTTTAAAATCCAGCGTACCACGGAAGGTTTTTTTCGCTTCGTCCATCAGGATCCCGCGAAACTGCATATCGGATGTCGACTTCTGCCCCCTGTGCGTGGCAATATAATCCATATCGTATTGCTGACTTTTCCGGCAAAGATAGGCGGTATTGACCTGCAGGTCGGATTTTTTTCCTAACAGATTGACATGACAACCCACATAGGACCTTTCTCCTCCCAGATCCATCCGTACAATGTCTATTCTAGCATTCTCTTCCGCCACAGCACCGATATCGTCAAAGATCTGTACTCTTTCTCCCGCCATCTGCACCTGATAGAGGTGGATGACCGCATCTTTCTTTGCAAGCAGAAGCGTCTGCATACCGACCGCGCCCTCTGCCTCTGCGTCCGTATGCAAATCGATCATCACACTTACTTCAGCCCCCTCCTCCGCACAGATCACCTGGCGTGCGAGGCAGGCTTTGCTTTCTTCCGCCTCCTGCCCATGCATCTTGAGGACGAGTGGCTCCTTCACCTTTCCCCGGCAGGAACACGAAAAACCTGTGCCTTTACTCCACAGGAAGCAAGCAGACGATCGACTTCTCTTCCCATCCCGCTGGGAAGTGCCTGCGTCTCATATCTTGCCGAAGTATCTCCATTCGGAGGAGTGGCTTCCTGCGTGGATTCTTTGATTTTTTCCCTCGTCTGAGCAAAAAAAGCCTGCACTCCTTCCTCGTCCAGCTCCTCTTCCTTGCGGATTCCCTCCGGCAGTTTTTCCGGAAGGGAAATCCTTGTTTCCACCGTCCCTAACTCTCCCGTTTCCATCTGCTCTTCGTTCATACGCAGAAAACGGTAGGTCAGCACCGGCAGATTGTTCACATCGATCTTTATTTTAGCCATTACTATTCATCTCCAGTTTGATCAGATTGTTCATTTCTACCGCATATTCCAAGGGCAGTTCCTTAGAAACGGGGCTTGCAAAGCCGGATACAATCATCGCCCTGGCGTCCGCTTCCGGTATGCCCCTCGACATCAGATAAAAAATTGCCTCATCCGAAATTCTTCCGATCTTTGCCTCGTGACCCACATCCGCATCGTCCGTGCGAATATCCATTCCGGGCACCGTATCCGCACGGGATATGGAGTCCAGCATCAAAGAATCACAGGAAACGGAAGCCTTCGCCTTTTTAGCGGAAGGCAGGATCGTGACGGAGGAACGATAGGTGCCGATGCCGCCGTCCTTACTGATCGACTTCGTCGTAATCAAAGAAGTCGTCCCTCTTCCCCTGTGTACGACCTTGGCACCGGTATCCAAATTCTGGCCGGCGCCGGCAAAGGTAATTCCGGTAAATTCCATGTGGGAATGATCTCCCTTTAGAATCGTCATCGGATAGAGGTAGGAAACATGAGAGCCGAAGGATCCGGATACCCATTCCATCGTTCCTCCCTCCTCTACAAGGGCTCTTTTCGTATTCAGATTGTACATGTTCTTGGACCAGTTTTCGATCGTCGAATAACGAAGTCTGGCACCCTTTTTCACATATAACTCTACACAGCCTGCATGGAGGTTGGCTACATTATATTTGGGTGCGGAACATCCCTCTATGAAGTGCAGGTCGGCACCTTCGTCTACGATGATGAGCGTATGCTCGAACTGCCCGGCACCTGCTGCATTTAACCGGAAATAGGATTGGAGTGGAATCTCCACCTTTACGCCCTTTGGCACATATACAAAGGAACCGCCGGACCAGACGGCACCGTGCAGGGCTGCAAATTTATGGTCGGAAGGAGGCACCAGATGCATGAAATATTCTTTTACCATCTCGGCAAATTCATTATGCAGGGCGCTCTCCAGGTCGGTGTAGACCACTCCCTTCTCGGCTACATCTTTCTGCAGATTATGATAGACGAGTTCGGAGTCAAACTGTGCCCCGACTCCTGCCAGAGATTCTCTCTCCGCCTGCGGAATACCGAGCCTCTCGAAGGTGCTCTTAATATCCTCCGGCACCTCCTCCCAGCTCCCCTTCATCCCGGTCTTATGTCTGACATAGGTGGCAATGTTGTCCATATTCAGACCTTCAATCGAAGGTCCCCAGTCCGGAATCTGGAGCTCATGATAGAGCCTCAGAGATTTCAAACGAAAATCCAACATCCATGCGGGATCGTTCTTTTCCGCCGATATTCTTCTGACAATTTCCTCTGTCAGTCCCTCTTTTTCTCTGAAATAATCCGAACTGTTCTCTTCATTTTTAAAATCATATAAGCTGCGGTCCACATCGGAAACCGCACATTTCGTGGCTGGCATTTTTTCCTCCGGTCCTTTATTCAAAGCGCTCAAACCCGTGTTCGTTGATTTCATCTACAAGGCTGCCGTCTCCGGAATGAACCAGACGGCCCTTCACCAGAATATGGGTGTGATCGACTTGCAGTGCCTCTAAAATTCTGGTGGAGTGGGTGATGATCAGAAGCGCCCCGTGTTCATTCTTCTGGTACTCCTGCACGCCCCTTGAAACCGTCCGCACGGCATCGACATCCAGCCCGGAATCGGTCTCGTCCAGAATGGCAAGTTTGGGCTGCAACATCAGCATCTGCAGAATTTCCGCCTTCTTTTTTTCTCCGCCGGAAAAACCGACATTCAGATCCCGGTCCGCATAGGCGGGGTCCATGTCTAACAGTTCCATACAGGCCTTCATCTGTTTCTGAAAGGCTAAGAGTTTGACCGCCTTGCCTGTCTTTTCACGATATGCATTGCGAATAAATGCGGACAGGGAAATCCCCGGTACTTCCAAAGGATTCTGAAACGACAGGAATATGCCTGCATGCGCACGCTTATCTGCGCTCTGATTGGTAATATCCTCTCCATCAAAAAGGATCGTCCCCTTCGTGACAGGATAGTGCGGATTCCCCATTAGCGTATAACCCAGGGTCGATTTCCTGCACCATTAGGCCCCATCAGGACGTGGGTCTCCCCTTCCCGGATCTCCAGGTTGATATCGTGAAGGATCGGCAGCTCGTGATCAATGGAAACCGATACCTGATTGACATTTAATAATGACATGATTTATCCTCCATGTTTTAGAACTCGAGTTAGAGATATGTTCTAATTCCTAGTGCTGTACTGGGAATATAGTTTAGCATCGAACTTCATTGCGCGCAACCTCATTTTTATGAGATCCGTGTAAAAAAAGACCCGAAGCGCACAACCGTCTGTGCACCTCAGGTCAACGTTTGCTATCGTTTGTCACACCGTCTGACTGCCGGTGATCGACCGGCTACGGTTTTGTCTCACATCCTGCCTGATCTCTGTTCTACTTCACGGCAATCACTTCGATTTCGCAGAGTGCCCCCTTCGGGATATCCTTCACCGCTACGCAGCTGCGCGCCGGCTTTGAGGTGAAGTACTGCGCATACACCTCGTTGAATTCCGCAAAATCACTGATCTCAGACAGGAAGCAGGTCGCTTTAATGACGTGTTCAAAACCGTATCCCGCTGCCTCCAGGATCGCCTTTACATTTTCACAACTCTGCTTTGCCTGCGCACGGATTCCTTCCGGAAAAGCTCCTGTTTTCGGATCGACCGGAATCTGTCCGGAAGCGAACAACATGCCGTTGTGTTCATAAGCCTGTGAATACGGCCCTACCGCTGCCGGTGCGTTCGGTGTTGCAATTTCTCTCATCTGTAACTCCCTCCTTTTTGTGTGTACCTTCTTTGTTCCCCTGATCTATCACCTTCTGCTTAGGAAAAGGGCGCTGTCCCCTTTTCCCGCATGAGGTTCCTTGTAAAAACAAACTTCTCTTATCTTGCCTTTGGAACCAATCCGCATTTTTTCTTGACCTTGAACAACGTTTTGGAGGAAATCCTGTTCGCCCTCTCTGCGCCTTCTTTGTAAACGGCCTCTACATAATCCTTATTTTTCTCCAGGTCGGCAAACTTCTCCTGAATCGGTCGCAACTCTTCTACTACCGCTTCTCCCACTGCCTTCTTGAAATCGCCGTAGCCCTTCCCGGCAAAATCATGTGCAATCTCCTCCAGGCTAAGGCCTGTTATATTCGAGTAGATGACCATCAGGTTATTGATGCCGTCCTTTCCCTCCCTGAAAGCCACCTCCGTCTCCGAATCGGTGACCGCTCGCTTAAATTTGTTCACAATCACCTTCGGATCATCCAGAATGGTGACATAGCCGTTTGGATTGGGATCGGATTTGGACATCTTTTTCTTCGGATCTTGAAGGGACATGACCTTGGATCCGGTCTCTCCGTAATACCCCTCCGGAATCTTGAACACATCTCCGTGCAGGTTGTTGAAACGGGCAGCCACATCTCTGGTCAACTCCAGATGCTGTCTCTGATCCACACCGACCGGCACAAAATCCGGCTCGTATAGCAGGATATCCGCCGCCATCAAAGATGGATAGGTAAACAGTCCCGCATTGATATTGTCCGGATGAGAAGCGGACTTATCCTTAAACTGCGTCATACGGGAGAGCTCCCCGAACTGGGAGTAGCACATCAGAATCCATGCCATCTCTGCATGGGCAGGCACATGCGACTGAAAGAACATCAGGCTCTTCTCCGGATCAATGCCGCAGGCAAGCAACAGCATAAACGCATCCATCGACTGCTTCCTAAGCTTTGCAGGCTCTACACGCACCGTCAAAGAATGCAGATCCGCGATAAAATAGTAATTCTGGAACTCATCCTGAAGCCGGCTCCAATTGCGCACCGCACCGATATAATTTCCAAGTGTAAAAATGCCCGTCGGCTGAATGCCGGATAACATGATTTTCTTCGGTTCGTTTTCCAAGAGATGCTCCTATCTTTATCCTGATACGATGGTCAAATGAGGCATTTTTTTCCCGCATCATTGTATAAAAAAACGACCCAACTCTCTGCAGCTTTCTGCCGGAATGGATCTGAATACCAATTGTTTTATATCACGGCAAAACAGAAAAGTCAATAAGGTGTATAATGAAGCCCATGAAGACAAAAATAAAAACCCAAACCATGGATATGACCTCCGGTCCTATCATGAAACAGCTGATCCTTTTCTCCCTTCCCCTCCTCTTCGGAAATATCTTCCAGCAGTTTTACAGTACGGTCGACTCGGTCGTGGTGGGAAATTATGCCAGCGTGGACCCTGCGGTCAATGCGGATGCTCTGGGCGCCGTCACCTCGGTCGGCCCTGCCGTCAGCACACTGGTGGGTCTCTTCGTCGGCTTTTCGACCGGTGCCAGCGTCGTTGTTTCTCAGTATTTCGGAGCAAGGAACAGGCGGGCTCTGCGTGCTTCTGTGCATACCTCTCTGGTTACGACCTTTGTCATGGGACTGATTCTGATGGTCATCGGATACTTCGCTTCTCCCGCCTTTGTGGCTTTCATGAACACCCCGGAGACCATTGCCCCCCTCTCGGTCACCTATCTCCGCATCTATTTTCTCGGTATTGAGGGACTGATGATCTACAACATGGCCTCCGCCATTCTCCGTGCCATCGGGAATTCAAGAATTCCTTTGTATTTCCTGATCCTGACCAGTCTTCTGAATGTTGTTCTGGATCTTATTTTTGTCATCAATTTTCACATGGGGGTCGCAGGCGTCGCCTGGGCGACCAATCTTTCCCAGTTTATCTCTGCGGCGCTTTCTCTGGTCGTTCTCTTCCGTTCCAGGGAAGATTACGGCATTACCCTTCGGGAAATGAAAATTGATCCGACGATTCTTCATAAAATTTTCTATATCGGTCTTCCCGCCGGTGCACAGATGGCGATTATTTCCTTTTCGAACATCTTTGTCCAAGGGTATATCAATCGCTTCGGCAACGCATCCACCTCCGGATGGGGTGCCTTCGGAAGGGTGGATGCCTTTGTCATCCTGCCTCTTCAAAGCCTAGCGCTTGCCATGACCACCTTTGTCGGTCAAAATGCGGGAGCCGGTAACATCAAACGGATCAAAAAGGGAATTTCCTCCTGCATTCTGCTTGCCTTGATCGTTACCTATGCCATTTGCATCCTGGAATTCATCGCCGCTCCACAAATCATTTACTTCTTTAACCAGGATCCGGATGTGATCCGCTTCGGCACTCTCTTTGTAAGGCTCAACTGTCTATTTGACGGCGTTGCCGCCCTCAATCAAATCCATGCCTGTGCCCTGCGCGGTGTCGGAGATGCCAAGGCACCCATGATCATCATGATTTTTTCCTTCGTGGTCTTTCGCCAGGTTTATCTCTTCATCTGCACCCACCTGACCGATTCCATTTATCCGGTCGGCATCGCCTACCCTTGCGGTTGGGTTGTCTGCAGTCTGATCATGTACCTCTATTTCCGCAAAAGCGGCTGGGAGGAGCGGGTGCTCAATAACCAGCTGCTCTGATTGCAGTTGCCAGCCCGCCTCCCCCACGCAGACAAATGTATTTTCTCTTCTTACATGCCTTCCTTTATTTAAAAAGAGTACCGAGGATGCCGCGAGCAAGACTGGCTCCTACGTTTCCTCCTAACCTCTTTCCGAACGTCCCGAAAGAAGAGCCTGCCGCCTTTCCCAGTTCGCGCCCGATCGTCCCGGCAGCGGAATTTCCGACGCTCTTGATCGCCCGTGCATTTGCCCGGTCTTTTGCAGTCTTCTCTTTTTGTAACTCCCTCTCCGCCGCCTGTCTTGCTTTTTCTTCCGCCTTTTGTCTCTGTGCTTCTAACCTCTTCTCTTCGGCAGCCCGCACTTTTTCTTCTGCTTCCTGTTGCTTCTGCGCCGCTTTTTCTCTTTCTAGTTCTTCCTGCTGTTTGGATTTCTCTAGTCCCATCCGTTCCAGGAATTCATAAGCGGAATCCGGATCGACCGGCGTAATGTATTTCTGATATAGGAGGCTGTTTTTTGCTGCGGACAGTCTGTCCTCCTCTGTTGCTGCGGAAAAAGAGGACTGCGGAGGCAGCACCTTGATTTTCTGTGCGATTTGCGGGATTCCGTCCTCCCCCAGGAAGGACACGACCGCTTCCCCCACTCCTAAATTTAAGATGGTTGTTCTGGTGTCAAAAGACGGATTTTCACGGAAGGCTTCCGCTGCCGCTTTCACCGCCTTTTGCTCCGCCGGCGTATAAGCTCTTAGGCCATGCTCTACCCGGTTGCTCAACTGGGCAAGCACCTGCGGCGGAATATCCGCGGGGTTCTGTGTGCAAAAATAGATCCCGATCCCCTTGGAACGAATCAGCTTGACCGCCTGTTCAATTTTTTCCAAAAGAACCTTGGGAATATCACGAAACAGCAGGTGCGCTTCGTCAAAGAAAAAGACCATCTTGGGTTTATCCAGATCTCCTTCTTCCGGCAGCGTTTCAAACAGCTCCGAAATAAACCAAAGCAGGAAGGTCGAGTACATCTTCGGCTTCGCAATCAGCGCTCTGGCGTCCAAAATATGCAGCATTCCCTCTCTACCATCCACCGTTTTTGTCAGAAAATCATGGATGTCCAGCGCCGGTTCGCCAAAAAAAGTGTCCGCCCCCTCCGTTTCCAGGGCCGCCACCTGTCGGATGATCACCCCGATGGACTGCGGCGCATAGGTTCCGTACTGCTTACTGAACGTCTCTTTTTCTTCGATCATATAGTTCAGAAGCGCCTTCAGGTCTTTGGTGTCTGTTAAAAGGAGGCTCTGATCGTCCGCAATCTGGAAGGCGATCTGGAGAATGCTCGCCTGCGTGGTCGTGAGCTCGAGAAGCCTTGCAAGCAATAGCGGCCCCATCTCCGAAATGGTCGTCCTAAGAGGGATCCCCGTCTTTCCGTAAAGATCCCAAAAGAGAGAAGGAAAGCCCTTCTGCACAAATCCGGCATCCGTGAGACCGAATCGCTCTTTTCTCTCCTGTAAATCCGAGCTATCCTCCCCCGCGTGCATCAGACCGGAAATATCGCCTTTCACATCCGCCAGAAATACCGGTACGCCCAATTCGCTGAAGGCTTCCGCCATCACCTTCAGCGTCACCGTCTTTCCTGTACCGGTTGCTCCCGCAATCAGCCCGTGACGATTGGCCATTTGAGGAAACATCACAATATGTTCCTTCTCCTCGTTGACCCCAACCCAGATCTTTCCATTTTCCAGCATGTCTGCCTCCCTTATCTTGTCGATGATGTCATATTCAAAATGATTGGATTTCCACGTAATATTGCAAGTATTCTATCATGATTCATACATCGGGAACTCTAGAATCTGTGCTCCTCCGGAAAACTTCTTTTGTCATTGTGGTACAGCACCACGGTATCCCCGCATTGCAACTTGCTATCCCCTCGCGGAAGCATTTTTCTGACTTTTCTTCCTCTTCCGACGCTCCCGTTTTCCCCCGGTGACGGATGTTCGTTTTGCGCTTGATTTTCCTCCAAAACCTTCCTTTCACTCGTCGACAGATTTGCAACCGATCCTTGATTTCCGGTTGACGGGATGGGGCGCAGAATCAAAACAATATTCGTTTGCCTCGAAAGATCCAGCTGTCGGATCTCCTTCCCTACCCAGGGATGATCCTCATGAAGAACCACCTCCGTCAGATCCAGGGGCGATTCGTCCCGCAGCGCTTCCGCCCCGAGCACCAGCTCATCCCCGGCATGCATCCGTACGTCCCCCCCTCGGCACGATAACCTGGTTTTTCCTCTTTAATACAACAATGCGCAAGTCTCCGGGCAGCTCCAGCTCTTTGATGGCCTTTTCGCACCAGGCATCCTTTTTTTCCAAAAAGAAATGGATAAAGTGGATGCCACTGCCACCGCCATAATCCCCGATTCGTTTCAGCCTCTGATACTGCTCCACAAAACCGGCACTGATAATACCCGTCGGAATCGCTACCATCCCGACTCCCAGAAAGGTGATCCCGATCCCCAGTAATTTCCCTAACGGAGTAATCGGATAGATGTCTCCGTAACCCACCGTGAGCAGCGTTGAGGCCGCCCACCAGATTCCGGAAAACGCGTCCGTAAAGACCTGCGGCTGCGCATTGTGTTCGACGGAATACATGCAGAGACTGGAAGCTACCATCAAAATACAGATGATAAACACCGAAGAAAGCAGCTGCTGCCTCTTGGATTCCAAGACCTCCGTAATCACATTCAGCGAATCGTAATAGTTGTTGATTCGAAAGAGCCTAAAGATCCGAATCACGCGAAACATCCGGAACACGGCCGCACCGGAGGGAAAGAAAATCGGCAGGTAATACGGCAGGAAGGACAACAGGTCAATGATTCCTGAAAAAGACAGGATATAAGCACATAATGCTCCTTTTTCCGTCTTTCCCGTATACAGTTCCTTTGCCGTCAGCAAGCGAAGGACATAGTCGATCGCAAAAAAGAGAACCGTCCACCGTTCTACTTCACGCAGCAGGAGACCATGTTTTACCTGAAATCCCTGATAGGTTGCCAGAATGGCGGCGCTTAAATTGCATAATAAACAGAGGGTGGAGATGATATCATAGGCTCTGTTAACCGGTTCATCAACTACGCCGACCGATACCATGCGAAAGAGCCGGTGTCGAAAATCGGAATTCCATTTCATTCTGTTACATCCTCATTATGGTAGGAAAAGGATTTTCCACAGTATCCTTTCCTTGATAAAAAAACTTGACAAGTCCCGTCGCTATATTGTAATATCTTTTTTGCGCGTTTCCTATAGGTATTTGCATTGTATCATGCAAAAGCATAAATGGGTTTCGCTTTCGAGGTGTGGCTCAGTTTGGTAGAGCGCTACGTTCGGGACGTAGAGGCCGCAAGTTCGAATCTTGTCACCTCGATATTGGGAAAACGGTCATCCAACGGATGGCCGTTTTTTTTAGTGAACACAATAATTTCAACCATCTATTCTACTGTTGGTTTGTGTACGCTTAATTTGGATTATCATACATTTCCGGCTACCGTTATGGTTGGTTCCTTCTGTATGAGTCCATTTTGTGTACGCAAAATGGACTTTTTCATTTTTAAGAAACAAAACAGGAGGGCTTTTATGCTACAGATTCGAAATTTGACACTCACACACAGGGCAGATCTGCGGGTTTTATTAAAGCAATTCCATTTGGTTCTCAATGACGGGGACAAGGCCGTCATCATTGGAGAAGAGGGGAACGGGAAATCGACCTTGATGAAATGGCTCTATGATCCGGAACTTACCTCCTCATACACGGAATGGGAAGGTGAGCGGATAACGGCCGGAGAAACACTTGGGTATCTTCCTCAGGAGCTGCCCGAAACGGACAGGGACAAAACGCTTTACGAATACTTTTCGGAATCGCATCTGTTTTTTGATCAGAATCCCAAAGATTTAGCGCAGATGGCAATGGAATTCCATGTCCCCTCTGATTTCTTTTACCGTGATCAGAAATTGGGGAGTCTGTCCGGAGGAGAAAAGGTCAAGGCGCAACTCATGCGAATTCTGATCGACAAGCCGACTGTGCTTCTTTTGGATGAACCTTCCAATGATCTGGATATCCGCACTTTGGAACTTCTGGAGAGACTTTTTCTTCAATGGGAGCACATTCTTCTTTTTATCTCCCATGATGAAACACTGATTGAAAATACCGCCAATGTGATCATCCACTTGGAACAGATCAAGCGAAAAACCAGGAGCCGATATACGGTCGTCAGGGACCATTACCGGAACTATGTGGAAAGGAGAGCTGCAATTTTTGCAAGGCAGGAGCAACAGGCGATCAACGACAGGAAGGAGAAGAAGCTCCGGGATGAAAAATTTGCGAAGATTTACAACAGCGTTTCGCACGACCTTGCCCATGTTTCCAGGCAACTGCCCTCGGAAGGCAAGAATCTGAAGGATAAGATTCATACCATAAAGGCCATGGGAAGACGATTTGAAAAAGAGGATGCAAAGATGACTCCTCAGCCTGAGCAGGAGGAAGAAATCTTTCCAACTAGGGAATGCGAGTGCCGGAATACCGTCCGGCAAGACGGTAATTGCGTATGAACTGGATGAACTTCGAACGCCGGACGGAACAAAAGTCCTTGCAAAAGATATTTTACTTCGAGTCAAAGGCCCCGAGAAAGTCTGCATTGTGGGAACGAACGGTGCCGGTAAGACCACTCTGCTGAAACGAATGGCACAGGAATTGCTTTCCAGAAAAGATCTTTTGGTGCAATACATGCCTCAGAACTATGAGGAACTTCTTGACCTTGAGGCAACTCCAGTGGAATTTTTGGACGACTCCGGGGACAAGGACGTTCGTACACGCATCCGAACCTATCTGGGCGCATTGAAATATACGGCAGAGGAAATGGAACATCCGATCGGGTCATTATCCGGCGGACAAAAAGCAAAAATCTTGCTGTTAAAGATGAGCCTGTCTGCTGCCAATGTCCTGCTTTTGGACGAGCCTACCAGAAACTTTTCGCCTCTTTCCGGTCCTGTGATCCGTAAGATGATCGCTTCTTTTCCCGGAGCGGTGATCAGCATTTCTCATGATCGAAAATACATAAAAGAAGTTTGTACAAAAACTTATCAGCTTACAGAGACAGGACTTCGTCCCCTATGATCCGGTAGAATGCCGCAGTTCCCGATCCTATGGCTCGTTTTCCTGTCCGCACACCTGCAATACGATGCGGATTCTGCTGCCCAGTTCCTCCCTGGGAAACGACCTCGAAATGGCCCCGGTGTCTGTCCACGATCCACTTTGCAATGGAAAGACCGAGGCCCGTTCCCTGGTAGTTTCTCACTTCATCCGAACGGTAGAACCGCTCAAATATATGCCGGACATCCTTTTCCTCCATTCCGATGCCCGTATCTTCCACCTGCAAACAAGGGCTGTGATTTTCCAAATAGAAGGCGGAGAGAGCAATCTCTCCCCTTTTTTCCGATATGTTGGCGGCATTTTTCCACGAGAATCCGCACGGCCTGCTTTTAACATGGCAGCGTCCGCAAGGGCATAGACGGTGCCCTCCGCTTTCAACAAATAACGATGTCCCTCGTCGATCATCAGGGATTCTTCGTAAATTTCTCTCATGAGAGGGACCAGGTCGATTCGTTCCAGCTTTAAGACCGCTCTTCCGGCGTCTCCCCTTGCCAGGAAGAGGAGCTGCTCCACCAACCGGCTCATGTGATCGGACTCATTTTTGATGGCATGAATGGATTCGTCCAGTATCTTCGGATCTTCTTTTCCCCACCGGTCCAGCATATTCGCATAACCCTGAATGACCGCAATCGGTGTCTTTAGTTCATGGGAAGCGTCGTTCACAAACCTCGCCTGCTGCCGGTAAGATTCCCGCATTCTGGTTAAAAGATTGTTGATCGCAGCCTCAATCCCTGCCAAATCCCTGTCTCCCAGATTCAGCTTCTGCGTATCTTCCGCCCTCATCCGATCCAGCGCATTTTCCAGTGTCTCGAACTTATCTTCGTCAAAGGATAGTCTTGTTAACTCGTCTGCACGCAGTGCAAGGTCGCTCAAAGGACTCAGCGTTCTTCTGATGGCTCTGTCTTCCTGCGGATAGGATAAAAGAAGTTTCAACGCTTGCATGAGCGCCGTCACTCCAACGATGCAACCGGAGAGAAGAAACCATTTTTGCAGCGGAATTTCTATGAGGCCGCTCCGTGTTCCTAAGAGGAGCCTGGTCGATAACACCCACTCTCCGCCCTTCACCTGCGCCTTCCAATCCGATAAACCGCCTATCTTGAGAAGAGAGCCCATCCATTCCCGAAATCCGTGTGTACTGCGCAGGTCCGGAAACACGCCCGAAACCGCATAAATCTGCCCAAGGAGAAAAATGAAGAAAATCAGAAAGAAAAGAAGCAGGTCTGCCCCCAGATAAATGCTTATTTTTTTCAGCAGCATTCCCTGGTGGAGCTTCCTACGGATGGATACCACACGCTGTGCCTGCAGATCAGACCCGTTTGATGACATAACCCACCCCTCGAACTGTTTCGATGACTTTTTCTCCAAACACCTCGTCTATTTTGGACCTTAAAAACCGCACATAGACGTCGATCACATTGGTTTCCCCTGCATATTCATAGCCGCAGACCTTCTCCAGCAGCGTATCCCGCGACAGCACAAGATCCATATTTTCCAGCAAGGTCTGCAACAGAAGAAATTCACGATTGGTTAACGTGATTTCATGCCCATCGTAGAGCACGCGATGCTTTTTCGTATTTAAGGAAAGTTTCCCTCTTACGAATACCCCTTCTTCCTCCTCCTCTTTTCTTTCTGCATGATGAAGGGCTTTCGTATGCAGTTTCAGCGCCACCCTGATTCTTGCAAGCAGCTCTTCAATGGCAAAGGGTTTCGTGATGTAGTCCGATGCGCCTGCGTCCAATCCGGAGACCTTATCCATCACCGCATCCCTGGCCGTAAGAAGAATGACAGGCGGGACCTCTTCTCCTTCCTCCCTATTCAGTCTCCTTAGAACCTCCAGACCGTTGAGGCCCGGCAGCATTATATCTAGTAGAATCAGATCAAAATGGGACGAGAGCGCCGTATCCAGCGCATCCCGTCCGTTCATCACTTTCACCGTTTCATAGCCTTCGTGTTGCAGTTCCAGCTCCACGAATCTTGCCAGTTTTTCTTCGTCCTCTACAATGAGGATCCTTGCTCCCATTCTCTTTTCAAATTTCCTTCTCTGTGAATGTTGATACCCGTGACTCGTTTACAGATGATAAAGGCTTCCTCAGTCTTCCCGGTTAAATTCCTGTTTCATCCGATCCGCCATATCTCCGGCCTTTTGCATCGCGTCGTTGACTTCTTCCAAATGTTCATGGCCTTCGAACGAATAACGGCAGTTAAAGAAGAGAGAAACCACCATCAGAATCAATAGAATCTTCCAGAAAAACAGCATTGCAACGACCAGCAGCAAGCTGGGGACGGAGAGGATTTTCTTCTCGTTTCTCTTCATCTGGAAATTGCTGTGCAAAATGGCCTCGACAAAGTTCCGGAACATTCTCCCCATATTTCTTCCATAGTTCCGCTTCTTGCCTTCGTCCTCTTCCTTCTCTACGCTATCCGCTACTTTTTCGTACTGGTTCTGATCCTCGTAGCTGGTCGAAAATGCTTCCTGCCCGCGGGAAGCCGTTTTTCCCTGCCTTTCCAAATCAATCATGGCATCCAACAAATCCCAGTTGTTTGCTTCTAGGGCTGCCCTGGCATCCTCCATGCTCACATTTGCCTTTTGGCTTAATTTTTCTACTTTTTCAAAGTCTTCCATTTTTTTCTTCCTCCATTGGTTTGATCCCACCCGATTTTTCAGGTTGTCTGATGTTTGTTATTTTCTTCAAGCATCTTGTGATCCCTAGCATAATGGAGGCTTCTTAAATGTACTTTGAAGAAAAATTAAAACTGGATTAAAAACACCTAAGCCTGATAATCTGTTACCAAAAACATCGGCTTAATGGCGATGACTTCTTCATATTCCTTTCTCGTCACTTCCACATCCGCATTTAGTGCCCGCAGGTCTTCCTTAAGGAGCAGGAAGGCTTCGGAAACACTTTGCGCTCTCCCCATACGAATGCTCCTGATCATTCTTTCAATAGAGGAAGGATGCGCATAGGCGGGTGGAAGGGAGAAATCTTTTCCCTTTAAATAACTTCGCATTGCCTCTTCGGCTGCGTCCCACTGCTTTAAAGCTTCCTTCTTGTTTCGTTTCCCGCTTGGCAGGGCGCCTGCCGCCATCAGAGAAAACAAGATCGAAAAGCCGAACATTAAGAAATAAATGGAGAAATCACCCTCTTTTCGGATGAGAGATACCGCCCCGAACACGCAACAGAGGATGGCAGCGATCAAAATAAGGAGCGCCATGATGCGAAAGGTAGGAGAAATGGCATCCGCCACCCTTTTACTTACGGCACACCTCGTCAGTTCCCTATAAAGCTCCGGTCTTTTTTCCAGGGTTTCCTTATCCCGCTGTAATTTCTTTACACTATTTTGTGCCTGTTCTGAAAGTTCCTTTAGATATTTCTTCTCCTCTTCGATTCTTGCCCTCTCCAGCCGCTCCTCGGCCTGCTTTGAGAGGGTCGGAATCTCCGGATGATGCTTTCTTAGTGTGAATAGGAGGTCATCCACCTCCTGTTCCACCTTGAAATTACACTGTTTCTGTGTTCCGTCTTTCTTTTCCACCACCAGGTAGGGAATGGAGGCAAAAACGCCTTTTCCGGTAAATCCACCCTTCGTCATGGCAACTTTTTTAAACACCCTCGCCACGTCTTCATAGCAAATATAGAAGCGTCTCTCGATATAAAAGCTGTTTAAATACATTGCCTTCTTTCCCAGACCGCAAGGGCCGAAGTGCAGGCAGTTTTTCTTATCCATGCGCAGCTCTTCGCCAGTCAGTTTCCTGTCTGCAATCGGTGTTGTAAAGATCATCTTTTTCTCCATTCCCCAAACAAAATCACACTACAAAAGGTTATTGATTTTTCTGCTTCCGTGCTGCAACCAGAAAGATGCCAAGGAAGAGAGCCGCCACAAGGATCCCTACCGGGTAAGCAATCGTTGTATTCTGATTCAGTGCTGCAAAATGTCCCAGGCATTCAGGCGCCATACAGAAGTAAGTTGCAGAAACGGCACTCATGAAGGTGGCAGGGACCGCAGTAATCCAATAATTCTTTTTCTCGGCAACCAGATACATACTTGCCGCCCAGAGTACGATCATTGCAAGCGTCTGATTCGACCAGCTGAAGTAGTTCCAAATAACGCTGTAGTCGATGATTCCAAAGGTATTGCCAAAGCCCAGAAACGCACCGACACCGAGCACCGGGATGCAGAGCGCAAGTCTTGACGTCCATTTGCTCATATCAATTTTGAACCAGTCCGCGATGGTTAACCTCGCCGAACGGAAGGCGGTATCTCCTGAGGTGATAGGGCAGGCAATGACGCCCAGCATGGCCAGCGCCACGCCGACTCCTCCCATGGTTTGCTTACAGATGGCATAGACCGTCGTCGAATTGCCGCCACCGGCATCCAGGAGCCCTTTGCTTCCATACAGGGTGCATCCTGCTGCCGCCCATACCAGAGCGATGATTCCTTCCGCCACCATGGCGCCGTAGAACACGAACTGTCCCTGCTTCTCGCTCTTCATACAACGTGCCATCAGGGGAGACTGGGTGGAGTGGAAGCCGGAAATTGCTCCACAGGCAACCGTAATGAACATAAAGCTCCAGATGGGTTTTCCGGCAGGATGAAGATTTCGGAAATTCTCCCAAATTTCCGGCATCGGTTTTCCGCTGGTTAAAGTTCCGATTCCAACGCCAATTGCCATGACAATCAGACAGACCCCGAAAATCGGGTAAATTCTTCCGATCACCTGATCGATGGAAATAAAGGTAGCGATGAAATAATAAATCAGAATCAGCGTCAACCAGAAGGTGGTGTTGACCACGATCCCGGACATATTGCTTTCTTTAAACAAGACTACCAGCAAGCCGGCAGGTCCTACCGCAAATACGGTTCCGACCATGATTAAGAGGATAACGGAGAAGACCCTCATCACATTCTTCATTCCGTCTCCCAGATAGGTTCCTGTCACCTCCGAGATGGAAGCACCCTTGTTTCTCTCGGAAAGCATACCGGAAAAATAGTCGTGTACGCCCCCTGCAAAGATCGTTCCAAAGGTGATCCAGAGATAGACCACAGGCCCCCATTCCGCCCCTGTCAGAGCGCCGAAGATCGGCCCGAGTCCCGCAATATTTAACAGCTGTACCAGAAACAGCTTCCATTGCGGCATGACCACATAATCGACTCCGTCATTGATGGCAACGGCGGGGGTCTCTCTGTCGTCCGGACCGAAGGTCTTTGTCACAAATTTCCCGTAAGTGAAGTATCCTGCAATCAAGATCGCAAGACAGAGTAAAAAACTGAGCATTTTACACCTCCCACATGAAAAGTTAGTAGTTACATTATGCCTATAAAGATTGTATAAACTATATTTTAGTCTATTTCAACCCCAAAACTTAAAATTTCTATACAAACTTTTTTATTACAGACCTGAAATCCTGGTCTTTTTCCAATACGCCCCCATGGAAAAACCTGCTTTTTCCGTTACTTCATTCGAAAGATATCTTGCAAGTCTCTCGGAATTCACCTTCCACGACCGTGCCTCCTCTTCCGAACGGAACTCCACTTCCGCATACCAAAAAGCGGTTTCCGCCTCCCCGTCCACATGATTCACTTCCAAAAACAAACCCTCCGGCAGCGCATAGGTTCTCCTCACCTTCGGCACCAGCGGATGTGAGATCAACTCTTCCAGCTCGGCAAAGTATCGTTTTTCGATCGGAAATTCTATCTCTTTTCTGGACAAAAGCCCGGACGATTTAAAGGTCAGCAGATAGGATGCTTCTTCTGTATTTCGTACGGAAATTTCTTCCCTGATTCTAACCGTTGGTTCCACAGAAACATATCCCTGGCGCATTTTTCCTCTTTGACCAGATTCAAATTCACCCCCGCTTTCTCCGGCCAGTCTGAAACCAGCCATTTTCTCTCAATCTCCATCCCGTTTTCCGTTTCCACCTTCCATCCTCCTTTTTCTGTTCCCTTGTCTGTTCCTTTGCCTGTTCCTTTGTCTGTTCCGCTGTCTGTTCCTTTTGCTCTCCCTCCGTCTGCCCCTTATCTGATTTCGATTGTGCACTTCCATTATTTATAGTATGATTGCTAGAGTCTGTCTGTTAAAATTTTCACTTATTGAGGAACCTATGTCCGGCTTTACAGATTTAAATTTTATTTTTCGATTTCTCCCCATTGTTTTATTCATCAATTTTCTGGCCGGGGAGAAGGCCAGACGTCTGCTGATTCTTGCAGAAAGCTTGGCTTTTTATGCCCTGCTTGACCTGCGTGCCCTCCCTCTGCTCATCTTCTTTGTAGTCTTAAACTTTATTTTAGCAAAAAAACCTTTCCAGAAAGGTTCCCGTGGAAAGTATTCTTATTTTTTCATCATTACGGCTCTGGATCTTGCCACCCTCTTTCTTTTTAAATTGATGAACCTGTTTTCCGGAGGTGGCAATTTTTCTGTGGACGGGAGCGCTTCCTCCTTTTTGCTTCCTGCCGGAATCAGCTTCTACCTGTTCAAAATGATTTCCTTCCAGATTGATCTTTATCGGGGGCTGATTCCAAGAAATGTTTCCTTCCTCGACTGTGCTTCCTATTTTTGTCTTTTTCCGCAGATTACTTCCGGGCCCATTATGCGCTTCCAGGACTATATGAGAAATAAAAACTGGTCGCATTTATCCCGCCCTTCCACAAACGACACGACGAAGTCCCCCCTCTCGATGATCGAGGACGGTCTTTTCTACTTTGTCGCAGGGCTCTCTTTGAAGGTACTCCTTGCCGATCATCTATCGATGATTCCGCACCAGGCACAGGCCATCGGCTTTTCTTCCATTTCAACCACCCTTGCCTGGATCTGTGCTTATGCCTATTCGCTTCAAATCTATTTTGACTTTTGGGGCTACTCCTTAATGGCTTCCGGCATTGCCGTTATGCTGGGGTTTCCTTTTATTCAGAACTTCGATCATCCCTATGCCGCCACCTCTGTGACCTCTTTTTACCGCAAATGGCATATCACACTGGGACTGTGGTTTCGTGATTATCTCTATATCCCTCTGGGAGGCAGCAAGCGCGGAGACAAGGTCACGATCCGGAATCTTTTCATCGTTTGGTTTTTCACCGCGCTCTGGCACGGCTTTGCCCTTCATTTCATTCTTTGGGGGCTCTCGCTTTGCCTCCTGATTGTTTGGGAAAAAATGGTTCTGGATTATATTCCTTTCTTTTCCAAAATCTTTGGAAGATTTCATGTGCTGGTTTTGGTTCCTCTCACCTGGGTGTTTTTTTCCGTGGAAAAAAGCGCCGATCTTCCGATTCTGTTTTCACGCCTCTTCCCCTTCCTTGCCGGTAAGGGGGCAAACGCAACCGTATTTGCCGGAGATTATCAGGAAATTCTCTCTTCCTACGCACCCTACCTGCTCTGCTCCGCCCTCCTGTTAATCCCCTTTATTTATCGTTTTTTGGAGCAACGAAAAAGAAGCTTTGTAACAAAACTCCTCCTCCTTGCGCTGTTTTGGCTCAGCGTCACCTCTCTCCTGAACAATGCCGCCAATCCGTTTCTGTACCTAAGATTCTGATTCTGCTGCGAACTTGTTCGGGATGATGGTTACGTCCATTTACATTTCTCTGCGGTTGGTTGAGATCGTACAATCGCCCAGGTTTCTTCACCTGAAGATTCCTGACGGAAAGGTTACTGTTTATCGATGAAGAAATACCCTTCTCTACTCACCTGTATTTTAATATCCTCTCTTCTTTTAAGCTTGACCGGTGCCGCACGCCTGAAGCAGACGAATTCTCTTACCCTGAAAGAATGGGAGAAGGAGCCGCTTTCCGTGACAGGGCTAAAATGGATCGTTCACGCGTTTCAGGGAAGTCAGGAGAATCTTCCCGAAGAAAATGCAGACGCATCCTCCGGATCCTCCTCTTCCGCAGAAACGGCAGAGGCGCAAGCAAATTCCTCGTCTGCGGATCAGCCAGAAGGTCAGAACGGCTCTTCCACACAGAACCCTGCGCAGTCCGGAGCCTCTTCTTCTGGCCTTTTAGCCGGTCAGGACCATTCTTCCTCCGAATCCGGTCGTACCGATGGAAGTTCCGATTCTGCTGCTCCCGCCCCGGAATTTATCACTGTGGATGCTTCTTACTTTGACGATGCTCTTTTTATCGGTGATTCCAGAACCGTCGGTCTGATGCAATACTGCAAGGAATTAGACGGACATGCGACCTTCTACTGCCAGCAGGCGCTTACCATATTCAATCTTCTAACCAGGGAGGTTGTCAAAACGGATCACGGGAAGATTTCTATTGATCAGGCACTGCAGGAGAGGCAGTTCGGTAAAATCTACCTGATGATTGGCATCAATGAAATGGGTACCGGAAATGACGATTATTTCATCAAACATTATCAGGCCGCGATTGAAAGAATCCATGCCTTGCAGCCGAATGCCATCATCTATCTCGAAGCCATTATGCACGTGACCGGAAGAAAAACGCCTCCGATCCTATTTTCAACAATACCAGAATCAATCGTCGAAATGAGCGGATCAAGGCGCTAGCAGACAATGTAACCTATTTTTATATTGATATGAATGAGGCGATCGATGATGCAAACGGCAACTTACGGAAGGATCTCTCTTATGACGACGCACATCTGCTCGGATCCTCCTTCGGGTACTGGTATGATTTCCTGAAAACCCATGCCATTGCGCATGAATAGACGCATGAGGGATCCATATTTATTTTTTGATTTTTCGGATCAAAAAACGCAGTAGAAAAAATCCCATCGCACCAAAAGCAATCAGATATCCGATAAAGCCAAGCGCCGGTATTCCGTGCACCTTCGGCTCCATATCGGTCACGCAAATAATGCTGGAGGAAACGAGAAGCGCCGTAATGCAGATTCCGGTCACCAGATTGCGAACCGACTGAAATACCAGCTCTCTCAGTTCTTCGGATGCATCCAGCTTCAGATTTACCCTGGCTCTCCCCTTTAAATATTCACTCATGATCTCTGCTGTCATGGAGGGAATTTCCGGTCCCTTTTATGGAGGGCTCTCCAGGTTGACCTGAGTATTTTACCCGCTTCCTCTCTAAAATCGATCCTGCCAAGAAAGCTGTCCTGTACGCGAAGCGCCGCGATGTCTACCATATTGATGTCCGGTGCGATTTTCGAAAGAACCCCTTCGATATGGGCAAATCCTCTTGCAAGCATCGTCATCCCATGGGGAATTGCCAGTTTGTTTGCCTTCATGATTTCCATCAACGCCTGCATGGTGTCCGCAATGTTGATCTTCCCCATGGCGGTCGTTCCGTATTTTTCCAAAAACAGCTTGATATCATCATATAGACGGTCCCTATCCGGTTCTCCCCAGAAGTCACAGAGATCCAGGACCGCATTTGTGACCAACTGCGTGTCATGAAGGGCGATTCCCTCCACCCCGCGCACCATGATTTTGCGGTCCCTCTCGCTGAGCCTTCCCATCATTCCCATATCCAGCCAGACGATTTTCCCTGCCCTTATCCTTACATTCCCCGGATGCGGATCTGCATGGAAAAAACCGTCTTCTATCACCTGCTGGATAAAGCTGTTCACAAACTTCCTTCCGATTTCGTTTAAATCATAACCCTGTGACTCCAAAGTCTCCGCATCATCAATCGGAATCCCTCTGATATATTCCATGACCAGAACATGGGAGGTGGTATATTTTTTATACAGCTTAGGCACATAAACATAGGCGACATCCGTATGATTTTTTGCAAACTCCTCCATGTTTGCGGCTTCCTTCAGGAAATCCATCTCTTCCTGCGCCACGGACCACATCTCATCCAGAATCATATCCAGATCCACCAGGTTCTTGAGATCTCCTACCGGTGGAAGAAATTTAACCGCCTTGTGAAGCAGAGCGATATCTCTAGACATCAGGTCATAGATTCCCTCTCTCTCCACCTTGACAATGACGTCTTTTCCGTCCAACAACTGTGCACGATGCACCTGTGCAATCGAGGCCGAACCCAGTGCCTTTTCGTCAATGAAACGGAACACCTCCTGCCAGCTGATGCCATAAGACTGTTCGATCACCCGCAAAACAGCCTCAAACGGCATGGGCGTGACCTCGGAATTGAGCTTCATCAGTTCGTCACAATACGCTTTAGGCAAAATATCCGAATGCAGGGACATAATCTGTCCCAGTTTGATATAGGTCGGCCCGAGATCCTCTAAAATCAGTCTCAGCTTTTCCGGTGATACGCCTCTTGTAATTTTGTGCTTAGCAAGAACAGCCCGCATTTCTTTCAAACGCGAGCTGCCCTTTTCTTTATGATTCCTTTCTTTCTGATTGATCTGTTGCAAGAACTTCTCCTGTTCTGTCTCTTTCCTGCTCTTCCAGTTCTCCTGTTCTTCAACTTCTTCAGTTCTGTCTCTTACTTCTTCACCGCTCCTATTCTTATGATTCGGATTCGTCCTCCTGTTCCTCCGCCTTTGCAATCTGGTCCTTCAGCGCCTTTAGCTGTTCCGGTGTCAGGTCCTTGACCAGACTCTCGAAATCGTTCTTCTGAGAGGATTTCTTCAGGTTTCGCTTTAATTCCTGGTTGAGTTCTTTTCCCTGCTCAACCGTTAACTCTCCCTTCTTGACCAGCTCCTTAAATACCTCGGTCGATTTCGGCAGTGGTAGCAACTGCACCTACGCCTGCAAGCAATACATTTTTGATTCCATCTGTAATTTGCATTTGGGTACCTCCTCCGTTTTTAATATCCCTATTTTACACCCAACTCTTTTTATTTGAATATCAACGCCATGATTTTTGGTAAAAAAATAACCATGCCGATGATCGCGGCAAAAATGGCGGAGATTAGGACGGCGCCTGCCGCCACGTCCTTTGCCTTTCCCGCCAGCGGATGCCTTTCCCCCTTTGCGGCAAAATCCACTGCTGCCTCTACTGCCGTATTTACCATTTCCAGACTCATGACCAGCGCAAACAGAAGGAGGCAGATGAGCCATTCCGCATAAGAAATATGCAGGAAAAGCCCTAAAAATACCACCGCTACCGTGGCTGCACAGTGAATCTGCATATTTCTCTCCTGCCCGATCACAGTGAAAATGCCGTGAAACGCATAACCGAAGCTCTTATATAACGGATCTTTTTTTCCCTTTTGCATTCTTCTTCCTTTCCCGTTATTTTCCTGTTATTATCCTTTCCTATTGCTTCTTCCCTATTGCTTTCCTTCCCTGTTATTTTCCTTTCCTATTATTTTCCTTTCCGATTGATGAGACGGTTCCGCAGTTTGGAATGCCTGATATTCTGGCTGGAATAGAGCGAATAATAACCGGAAAACGCATAACTCATTGCAATGGCGATCAGATAATAGGGCATTCCTGCGTAGCCGAAGAGTTCCAAGCAGATAAAGAGAGAGGAAACCGGGCAATTCGTTGCACCGCAGAACAGGCTTCCCATTCCGATGGCAGCACATAAATCCGGTTTCAGACCAAACAGGTTTGCATACAATGACCCGAAGGTAGCGCCGATGTACAGAGAGGGAACGATCTCTCCTCCCTTGAAACCGGCGCCCAGAGAAATCGCGGTAAATAACATTTTTAACAAAAAAGCGGGATGCGGTGCCTCTCCTTTAAAGGCTTCTTCTATGATATCCATTCCCGCTCCATTATAGGCCCTTGTTTGCAGCAGCATGGTCAGTGCAATGACGATGACACCTCCTGCTGCAATCCTGATGTATGGATTGGCGATCATTTTTTTAAACAATTTCCCGGAACGATGAAGAGAAACACAGAGAAGGATGGACACAAATCCGCTTAAAATAGCCAGAATAGAAGCCAGTACAGCGTTTCCAATGCTCATGGTCGGAACAATGTGTACCGTAAACAGCTCCACCTCATATCCCATAAAGACAGCGAGTCCGTTCGCCGTCAACGATGCAACTACACAGGGAATCAGGGCCGAGTATTGAATCACACCTACATTGGATACTTCCATTGCAAAAAAGGCGGCTGTTAGCGGTGTTCCGAAGAGAGCGGAGAACACAGCACTCATTCCGCACATCGTGACTACTTTGCGGTCTTCATCCCGAAAGCGAAATAATTTTCCCATGTTATAACCGATGCTGCCACCCAGCTGGAGCGCTGCTCCCTCTCTTCCTACCGAAGCCCCGAAGAGGTGTGAGATAACCGTTGCCACAAAGATTTCCGGTGCCTTACGAATCGGCACCGGTTCTTCTCCGGACAATGAATCAATAATCAGGTTCGTGCCTCTGTCTTCTCTATCCTTCAACAAATGGTAAAAGAAAACGATGCCGATTCCGGCAAGCGGAAGGAAAAATAGAACCCAATCGTGCGTCTTTCTGAATGCGGTAACCAAAAGAATCAGTTCCGAAAAGGCCACACCAACCAGGCCCGCAACCAAGCCTACTGCCACTCCTACAAAGATCAAACGAAACAAATAGACTAGTCCAAGAAAAAAATCCTTCCTGGATAGCTTTCCGTCATGATCAAAATCAAACGCATTTCCGTCCTTCTTGCTTTCTTCTACCTCCGTCATTCAACCCTCCTATTCATTCCCATCGATTCTTCTCATTTCGCATGACCTTCTTCCTACTCATGCATGGTTGCTTCCTATTTCCTCATCCTCCCCTTCTTTTACATCCCTTACTCATCTTTTAGAATCAACCCGACCGGACAATGGTCGGAACCCATGATCTCCGTATAAATTTTTGCCTCTTCCAAGCGACTTTCCAGCGCCTTTGAAGTGATCACATAGTCAATTCTCCACCCCGCATTTTTTTCTCTGGCGCGGAAGCGGTAACTCCACCAGGAATATACGCCCTCCAGCTCCGGATAGAAATACCTCCAGGTATCGATCATACCCGCGTTCAGAACCGCAGTAAATTTGTCTCTTTCCTCATCTGTGAATCCCGCATTATGATGATTGGATTTCGGATTTTTCAGGTCAATCTCCTGATGCGCTACATTCAAATCTCCACAGTATATGACCGGTTTCTTTTCTTCCAACTTTTTTTGATAGGCTAAAAAGGCATCTTCCCAAACCATCCGGTAATCCAACCGCTCCAACTCCTGCTTGGAATTCGGCACATAGACGCAGGTTAGATAATAATCCTCAAATTCCGCTGTAATGACCCTTCCTTCCTTGTCATGCTCCGGAATCCCCAGCCCGTAAGTGACAGAAATCGGTTCCGTTTTAGAAAAAAGAGCCGTTCCGGAATATCCTTTTTTTTCTGCATAATTCCAATAAGCGTGGTAATCCTTTAATTGAAGTTCAATCTGTCCCTCCTGCAATTTCGTCTCCTGCAGGCAGAGAATATCCGGCTTTTCCTCTTCCACGAAGGGATAAAATGTATTTTTTGCCACACAGGCACGAAGCCCGTTCACGTTCCATGAAATAATTTTTGTTGACATTTTGATTTCCTTTCCTTTCTTATTTGTAGTATTATTTTACCACGGATGAAAGGATGGCATGGAAAAACGTGATATAACCTGGGGCAGCTTCAGCTCCTATCGAAATGAAATATATGGCATTTCCATCATCAGCATCATGATTTTTCACTTTTCAGAAAATGTGGTGCAGGCAGATCTCCACGGTTCTATTCGTCTTTTATTCGGACTTTATTATGACTGGGTCAGATCGATTGGGGTCGAAATTTTTTTATTCTTATCCGGAATGGGAATCTGGTTTTCCCTATCGGGTCATTATGAGGGATACCTCTCTTTTCTTCAAAAAAGAGTGAATCGTCTCCTCCTTCCCTATTTCCTTGTCGGGATTCCTCTCTGGTTTCTAAAGGATCTTGTGATCTCCGCTTCCGGTTGGAAACAGTTTCTGATGGATCTCTCCTTCCTTTCTTTCTTTTTACAAGGAAAAAAAACGCTCTGGTTTATCCTCCTCATTTTTTTGCTGTATCTGATTTCTCCCCCTTTATTTCAAATCCTGACCTTTAAAGAAAACTTGGCCATTCCCGTCGGAAGGGTTCTTTTTCTCCTTCTTCTTATAATAGAAATTGCCCTCTGTGTGTGGCTTCAAGATGTGCACCCTGTTTTTTTTAAAAGAACGGAGATTGCTCTTTTACGCATTCCCGCCTATCTGTCGGGAATGTACTGTGGGAAGTGGATTCAGGAAAAAAAGGCCTTCCATTTTTCCTTTTTTATCCTCTGTATGAGCGGAATCCTTCTGCATTACATTTCTCTTTCCAATGATTCCCCCTTCTTCCGGCTGGGCAACTTGTTTTATGGTCTCTTTTTCCTGTTCGTGATGGTTGGTCTATTGTCCCTTACGGAAGGAATCCACAATGCAAGCGGGGCGCCTCGCGGGAGTCAGGCTCTATTCTCCTTTACGAAAGGAATCCATCCTCTTCAATCTGTCGGCGGATTTTCTCTCGAACTTTATATGATTCATGTTTCCCTTCGCAGCCTTCTCATCCAGATGGGATACCATACCTACCTTTGGTACAATTATCTCTTCTGCATTCTCCTGTCCATTCCTCTTTCTCTTTTGCTTCACCGAATAACGACCAGGCTTACTCTCCACTTAACAGGAAACATCAAGTTAACCTCTTGAATCTTTGTGTAAAATCATCAAAAACGAGGTGAAAGAATCGCATAATTTCGCCGATATACATAAGGATTATTTTTGCTTTTCAACCAACAGAAAGTGGATTCTATGGGTGCACATTGTATGCTGGATAAAATCTATTCCTGTTTCTCTGATTTTTTACAGGGTAAGCTTTTTTTTATTTATGATATCAAGGAAGATACGGCCAGATGGTCTCAGACCGGTGTTCGTACCTTTCAATTTCGTGGAGAATATGTAAAATCTGCCAGACAGATGCTCACAGATTTGGTCGAGCCCTCCGAAAAAGATCATTTTAACCGGTTTTTGGACCATATTATTTCCGGTTCCAATTCTTTTTACACAGAACCTTTTCAATTAAAATCCAAGGGCGGGAACTACATCACCTGTGATTTCAAAATTTCTGTTGTGAGAGATTATGCCCAGCGCCCTGCCTATCTCGTCACCACCATGATCAACCGTTCCCACAGCATCCGGAACGACACTGTAACAGATCTTCCGAATCGCTTCGAACTTTTAGAGGAGCTGCACCAGAAACAGGAGTACCGCAGACGCTCCATTCTTCTTATGATCGGTGCCATCAATTTTGCACGTCTAAACCGTCTTTACGGGTACTCTGTCGGGAATCAGATTTTAAAAGAACTTTCCGGCAAGTTAAAAAATATGCTTGGAAACGGTGCCGAAATTTACCGGACACAGGGAGCCAGCATGGCAGCGCTCTCGGAAGCAATGAGTTTGCAGGAGGCCAGAAACTGCTATAAGAAACTGAGGGAATATGCTGCCAGATATCTAAAGATTCACAACTATCGGATCCCCCTTGAAATATGTGCGGGAGTGGTTGTCATTGACGACTTTTCCGTTGATGAACATACCCTGTATACCTGTGCGCGCTATGCGCTTGGTCGCAGTGAGCAGGACCCCAAGCATGAGCTTGTTGTCATCCAGAATGACAATGTCGGTGAAAAAAGAAATACCCTAAAAATCATTCACACGCTTCGAGACAGCATTTTGAATGACTGCGACGGGTATTACCTTGCTTACCAACCTATGGTGACTTCTTCAGATGGACAACTGGCCGGGGTAGAGGTCCTTCTTCGTTACGATAAACCTCCGTTTGGAAACATTCCTCCCATGCTTTTTCTTCCTGCGATTGTGCAAGATGAGGCCTTTCAAAAATTGGGTTACTGGATCATTGAAAAAGCCTGTACCGAGGGTAAAATTCTGACCAAGCGCTATCCTAAGCTGATGCTCCACTTAAATATTGCAAATGAACAGTTTCAACAAAGTCGTTTCAGGCACATGCTGCTAGACATTTTAAACCGCACCGGTTTTCCGGCAAATAATTTGTTTTTTGAACTTTCCGAGCGTTGCAAACAGCTGAATCCGATGTTCCTGAAGGACGAAATTCTCTTTCTCAAAAGCTGTGGCATTAAGACGGCACTGGACGGCTCTTCCCTCACCTCTCTTGATTTAATGAGACAGCTACCCGTGGATATGGTTAAAATCGGAAGGGAATTAACCGCTCACCTGGAAAACAGTAGGGCCGACCGTTATATGCTGGAAGCCATTACCGGTTTTGCCGCACACATGGATATTCAGGTTGCTGTGGAAGGCGTTGAGAACGAACGGATTCGAAACATTCTACAGAATTACCCGACCACCTCCTATCAGGGTTATTATTATTCTGAAGCAGTAAGACTGGAGGATCTGCAAAAACTACCGCTATTTCGATCAAAAAAAGCGAAGTCATAACGACTCCGCTTTTTTGATTTCTCTATGACCGGATTTCTCTACGACTGATTTTCTCTTAGACTGATTTTTTCTATGACCAATTTTCTCTATGGCTGGATTTCCTCGATTTTCTTCATCTTCTTGAGATGCTCATCTGTCTCTGCCAGCATTTCCTTGAGAGATAAGCTTTTATCGAAGCAAAATTCACAAATCGAGTACTGCAAGTGGATCAGATAAGGTTTCTCCTGTTCCGTCATCAACTTCATGTTCTGTTCGGACATTTCCTGTCTGAGACTTTCTGAACAGCCTTCCTCCTCCGAAATCCGAATAACGGCGAATTCATCTCCGCGAATCCTTCCCAGAATGCTTTCCTGCCCAAAGACTTCCCGCAGAATGGAAGCTACTTTTTTCATGGCAAGATCTCCCTCATCTCTTCCGAAGAAATGATTGATGGATTTGATCGAATCCATGTCAATGTAGGAGACGACTGCATAAGTGCCTTCCACAAAAGATCTTTTCAACAGATCATAGGCCTTGGAAAAGAATCCTCTGCGGTTTAGGCATCCGGTTAGCTTGTCCTCTGTCCCAAAGCGGTCCAGAACAGAGTCATTTCGCTCCATTGCTTCCGTATTTTCTTCGATTAACTCCTTCATCTGCTCGATCTGCTTTTCATTTGCGATCGTTCGGATGGCATTGCAGATCTGATCCATGAAAAGAGAATGGAAGCCGGGTACCATGAATTCTGCAGTAAACCGATTTACAAACAGTCCCACTTGTTTCTCACCGAGATAAAGGACATTTATGATTTGTGTCATCCTTTCGGATGCATTCGGGACCATACTCATAAAATCACTGGTTTTCACGCAGTCAAACTCCTTTTGACTACCGACCTGGCCTCCACTTAGATATGCCATCAGATAGATTTCATCCGGACATTTTAACGGCTGCCTGCGCGTATTTTTCTTGGCTTCCGGAAATAGAAATAATGCCGCCTCAAGAGTTCCTGCCTGGGACAACCCTTTCATCAACTCCTCGTACGGATTTTCCTTTTTAAACTCCGAACGGATCAGAAATGAGCTCAATATTTCCAGCTTTTCTAAGGCCTCTGTCGTCGGCGCCTCAAAAAGCGGGATCGCCTTATCTATTTCTTCCTCCTCCGCCTGATTTTTTACAAGTGAAATCGCCTTTTTGACTGCAAGATAGCCGAGTTCTTCGCTTTTCCTTCCTTCACCGGAATCCACATTCCAATATCCTCTCATTGCAGAAAGGAGCAGGATCTTCATTGGTTCAAAATGCTTTAAAAACTCCTCCTTCTTGATGGCACCGACTTTTCTTCCGATCTGCTCTAAGTCGATAATCAGAATGTCTGTATTTTCCGGATTGATAAAGGAAAAAACGGCATTTTGTTGATAAAAAACATCTTTCTTTGCCTTCCTATGATCCGCCTCCGTTAAAAACATCCCCGGGAAAATGGACAGACTGACCCCCTCTTCTTCTGCCGCTACCTGTGCTCCTCTGCAAATCTTTCTTTCCCTGTCATTTTTGAATTCCGATATCAGCAAAGAAATTCTCATTTGTTTAAGCCCCTGCTTCACTCTCAATCGGTTGAAAGTTATGATTCTTTTTCAGGTTCCGATTCTTCCTCTTCTTCTGTTGTCTGCTCGTTTCCTTCTTCGGATTCCTCATCCGGATTGTTTCGGACCTTAGCAATTTTGGCCACCAGCACATTTTCATCCAGATTGATCAGCTTCACACCGGAAGTAATTCTGGAAAAGACAGAAATTTCATTGATGTGGATCTGGATCATCGTGCCGGCATTTGTGATCATCATCAAATCATGTTCATTCTCTACCGCCTTGACACCTATGACATTGCCGGTCTTCTCTGTTATTTTATAACATTTCAGGCCTTTTCCGCCTCTCTTTTGCAAGGTAAACTCGGATAGCTCGGTTCTCTTTCCATACCCTTTCTCAGATACGACTAACAGTGTACTTCCCTGCGTATTGATCTGCATGCCGATGACTTCATCTTCATCTGTCAGCATCATCCCCCTGACGCCCATCGCTGCTCTGCTAAGTGGACGGACATCCGATTCTTTGAAATGAATGCTCATTCCAAACTTCGTCACCATGAATATATCGTTTCTCCGTCTGTCTCCTTGACTTCAATCAGCTCATCATTGTCTTTTAATGCAATGGCATTCAGTCCGTTGTTCCGAATATTCTGAAATTCTCTGACCGGGGTTTTCTTTACAACTCCATATTTCGTCGCCATAAAGAGGTTTTTATCTTCCTCATTTCCTGACAAAGAAATGGTTGCTGTAATCTTTTCTTCTGCGCTTAGCTGAAGGAGATTGACAATGGCTACCCCGCGGGCTGTTCTGGAAGCTTCGGGTATCTGGTAAGCCTTCAGACGGTATACCCTTCCGTAATTGGTAAAAAACAACAGCGTCCGATGTGCCCTTGTAATGAAGAGGTCTTCTACATAATCGTTTTCTATGGTTGAGATCCCTTTGATCCCTCTTCCCCCTCTTCCCTGCGCATGAAAATTATCCATACTCATCCGCTTGATATAACCCAAGGACGTCATGGCAATCACGGTCTGTGTATTGGGAATTAAATCTTCAATATCAATCTCTGCGGAATCATATTCAATTCTGGATCTTCTCTCATCTCCAAATTTTTCCGCAATCGTAAGGATTTCCGTTCGGATGACACCAAGGAGTTTTTTTCTGTCTGCAAGAATTGCTTTTAATTCCGCAATTTTCTTGAGCAGCTCCTGATGCTCCTGCTCTATCTTATCTCTCTCTAAACCGGTCAGCGTACGCAAACGCATGTCGACAATTGCCTGCGCCTGCGCATCCGACAGCCCAAAGCGAACCTTTAACTGCTCTTTCGCAATGGGAACCGTCTTTGATCCTCGAACGATCTGAATGACTTCGTCAATATTGTCCAGGGCAATCAGTAAGCCCTGTAAGATATGATCTCTTTCCTCCGCCTTATTGAGATCATACCTGGTACGCCTCGTCACTACATTTTCCTGATGGGTAATGTAGTGCATCAGGACATCCTTCAGAGACATCACCTTCGGCTCGTTATGCACAAGAGCCAGCATATTGATTCCAAAGGAGTCCTGCATCTGCGTATGTTTGAACAACTTGTTCAACATCACCTGAGGATTGATGTCTTTTCGTAACTCTATTTCAATCCTCATTCCTTCCCGATCAGAAGAATCGCGAAGTCCGGTAATTCCCTCCAGCCTTTTATCTTTTACCAGTTCTGCAATCTTTGCAATGAGATTTGCTTTGTTGACCAGATAGGGAAGTTCACTTACTACAATGGTATTCTTGCCTCTACTGTCCGTTTCCACATTGGTGATGGCGCGGACAATCACCTTTCCTCTTCCGGTACGATAGGCTTCCTCTGCGCCCCTTACCCCCAGTATCATTCCTCCGGTCGGAAAATCCGGGGCCTTCACAATTTCCAGGATTTCATCTATCTCTGTTTCCCGATCTTCCTCCACACGGTTATCAATCATCTTAACGACTGCACCAACCACTTCTCTCAGATTATGCGGAGGAATATTGGTTGCCATACCGACCGCAATTCCTGTCGTTCCATTGACCAGAAGGTTTGGAAACCGGGAGGGCATCACCGTAGGTTCTTTTTCTGTTTCGTCAAAGTTTGGAACAAAATCAACGGTATCCTTATCGATATCCGCCGTCATTTCCATGGAGATCTTTGACATTCTTGCTTCTGTATAACGCATGGCGGCTGCACCATCGCCGTCTACAGAACCGAAGTTTCCGTGCCCGTCTACCAGACAGTAACGCATTGACCATGGCTGCGCCATGTTCACCAAAGCCCCATAAATAGACGTATCTCCATGGGGATGAAATTTACCCATGGTATCTCCGACGATACGCGCACATTTTCGATGCGGCTTATCCGGTCCGTTGTTCAGCTCGATCATGGAGTACAGGATTCTTCTCTGTACCGGCTTTAAGCCGTCTCTTACATCGGGCAGTGCCCTCTGTGCAATGACGCTCATCGCATAATCTATGTAAGAAGATTCCATTGTTTTCTTCAGTTCTACTTCCTGAATTCTGTCCGTTTTTACTTCATCGAAGACATCGTCTGGAAGTTCGTGATTCCTATCGTCCGCCATGTTTTGCCTCAAATATCCAGATTCTTAACAAACCTTGCATTTTTTTCGATAAATTCTTTTCTTGGCTCCACCTGATCTCCCATGAGAGTAGTGAAGGTAACATCAATATCCGATTCGGTTTCTTCGTCAAACCCGATTCTTTTTAAGGTTCTGCTGTCCGGATTCATGGTTGTCTCCCAGAGCTGCTCCGGATCCATTTCCCCGAGTCCCTTATACCTTTGAATCTTATTGTTCTGATCTCTGCCGACCTCTGCAATGATTTGATTGAGTTCCTCGTCCGAGTAGGCATACCATACTTTTTTATTTTTTTCTAATTTGTAAAGCGGTGGCATTGCCAAATAAACATGTCCCTGTTTAATGAGTTCCGGCATAAATCGATATAAAAAGGTGAGCATCAGTGTTGCGATATGAGCACCGTCCACATCGGCATCCGTCATAATGATAATCTTATCGTACCGCAGCTTGGAAATATCAAAATCATCGTGAATGCCACAGCCGAAATGCGGTAATCATCGCCTTGATTTCCGCATTTCCGTAGATACGCTCATCTCTTGCCTTTTCTACGTTCAGAATTTTTCCCCGTAACGGTAAAATTGCCTGTGTTGCTCTGCTTCTTGCACTCTTGGCACTTCCCCCTGCGGAATCTCCCTCTACAATAAAAATCTCACAATTTTTGGGATCTTTATCCGAACAGTCCGCCAGTTTTCCCGGGAGTCCCATTCCATCCATGGCGGATTTTCTTCTTGTTAGATCTCTGGCTCTTCTCGCCGCCTCTCTCGCGTGCTGTGCAGTAATTGCCTTATCCAGTATGATCTTTGCAACTGTGGGATTTTGTTCCAGAAAGTAGGTTAACTGCTCAGAAACAACAGAAAGAACCGCTCCTCTGGCTTCTGAATTTCCCAGCTTTTGCTTTGTCTGACCTTCAAACTGCGGATCTTCAATTTTGACAGAGATAATAGAAGTCAGACCCTCACGGATATCCTCCCCGCTTAAATTCTCGTCTGCATCTTTTAACATCTTGCCATCACGAGCATATCGATTAAACACATTGGTAAGAGCTGTTTTAAACCCTTCCAAATGAGTTCCGCCATCAGGTGTGTTGATGTTGTTTACAAAGGTATAGGTGGATTCGGTAAAAGAATCGTTATGTTGCATGGAGACTTCCACATGTACTTTGTTTCTGTCTCCCTCAAAGTACATGATCGGATTATACAAGGCCGATTTGGAACGATTTAAATAAGCCACAAATTCCTTGATTCCGCCCTCATAATGATACTTTTCCTCTATGATCTCCGGTTGATTTTCCCCTATTCGCAAATCGGTCAGGAAAATGGTAAGACCCTTGGTTAGAAATGCCATTTCTCTGAGTCTTTGTCTTAATACAGAAAACTCAAATTCTGTTGTCTCTTTAAAAATCTGTGCATCCGGTTTAAAGACAACTCTGGTTCCCGTCTTTCCCGGTTCACATTCCTCTTTTACGCGAAGAGGATAACAAACCTTTCCTCTCTCATACCGCTGCTCATAAACTTTCCCGTCATGGAAGACCTGCACCTCCAGCCATTCTGACAGGGCATTCACGACAGATGCACCAACCCCGTGCAATCCCCCCGAGACCTTATATCCTCCACCGCCGAATTTTCCTCCGGCATGCAGAATGGTAAATACCACTTCCACTGCAGGCAGACCCGCCTTATGATTGATTCCGACCGGGATTCCCCTCCCGTTGTCCTGCACACAAATCGTATTATCCGGATTGATCGTTACATCAATCCGGCTGCAATAACCTGCGATTGCTTCGTCAACGGAATTGTCCACAATTTCGTAAACTAAATGATGAAGCCCTCTTGAAGCCGTCGTTCCGATATACATCCCAGGTCTTCTTCTGACTGCTTCTAATCCTTCCAGAATCTGGATTTGATCCGCTCCGTAATTGGTTGTCTCTTCACTCATTAGGTCCGTTAACTCCTATTGCCTTTTTATTTGCCAAAAGAATTTTTCCTTCTTCGATATGGTAGAGCTGATTGATTTCAAAATGATGCTCTACAAACTCATCCAATCCGGTACAAGTAATAATCGTTTGGATATTTCCTATTGCAGAAAGAAGATCCCTCTGTCTGTTTGCATCTAGCTCTGATAACACATCGTCCAGCAAAAGGATCGGCGTTTGATCCGTCATCTTCTTTACCAGTTCAATTTCTGCCAGCTTTAGAGATAAAGCAGCGGTTCTCTGCTGTCCTTGCGACCCGAATCGTCTAATGTCCGTTTCTTCCGTTCCTATTTTTTTGACAAGGAAGGAAAGATCATCCCGATGTGGTCCCACATTCGTCTGCCCGGTAAAAAAATCTTTTTTTCTTGACCTTCGCAGCTGCTCTGCATAGTTCTCCGGTACCGTGTTTTGCTCATATCGGATGGTTAAACTTTCTCTTCCACCGGACAATTTCTCGTGCATAAAGCTGAGGGTGGGCGCAATTTCACTAACAAAACGCTCTCTTCCTCTGACGATTTCACTACCATTTCCAGTAATAAATCATCCCATACGTCCAGCTGCATCCAGCGCGGATCAGCCTCTTCTTCAGGATTTACCCCTGATTTTTGCAAGCTCTTTAAGACTTTGGCTCTTTGAACAATCGCTTTTTGATAACGGTTCAATGCCTCCAGATACCCGTGATCTAATTGACAGAGCTCTAAATCCAGAAACCTTCTTCTTTCGGAAGGACCATTTTTGATAATTCCCAAATCTTCCGGTGAAAAAAAAATGAGATTCACACCCAACTTCTTTAAAAAAGTGGAAGCACTTTTCATTTTGCAACCGTCCAGCGCTATCCCCTTATTTTTACTGGTTCGCAAATGCATATCAATCCGGTAAGGCGCCCCATTTTTTTCAAGAACGGTGCGAATATGCGCCTCTTCTTTTCCAAACCGGATCATCTCCTTATCCCTGCTGCCTTTATGGGACTTTGTCGTGCAAGAAAGAAAGATTGCTTCCAGGATATTCGTTTTTCCCTGTGCATTATTGCCGTATAGGAGGTTTGTACCCGCTTTGAACTCCATTTGAAGGGAGTCATAATTTCTAAAGTTTTCAAGTTCAAGCGAACGAATCACCAAATCGTTCATTCTATAATACGGTATTCTTCCGATTCACAGGAAAACACATCTCCTGCCACCAGTTTTCTTCCACGCCTTGTTTCCACTTCTCCGTTCACTTTTACCAGGCCGTCTAAAATTTCAAATTTTGCATCGACACCGGATGAGGAAATGCCTGCTTTCTTTAAAGCCTGTCCTAATTTAATATAAGCTTCTCCTTCTCTTAGCTTGATTTCTCTCATAAACCACCTACTCCACTGTCTTAAAGTTCACAGGGAATACACTGTAAAGATACGATTCTTTGTCATCACGAATGTAGCAGGGCACCCTCGGAATCACAAAATAAATATGGATCACTTCATCTTCGATTACCCTTAAAGAGTCTAACAGAAGCCTTGGATTAAAGCCGATCATAATATCCTTTCCCTGCTTCTGCGCATCCATGACTTCATCCATACTGCCCAGGGTGGAGTTGATTTCAGTTCTACTCCGTCTTCGGTAACATTGAGAATGATGGGTTTCTTGTCTCCCTCTTTTACCAGAAGAGTAGCACGATCTACACATTCCACCAGATCTTTTCTGCGAATAGATATTTTGGTTTCATAATCGCTGGATACGATGCGATCAATGTCGAAGTATTCTCCCTCAATCAATCTGGAAACGACGAGTGTGGAATCAAATTCAAATAAGATGTGCATATCGGTGAAATAGATCTTCACGAATTTATCTGCACTATCAGAAATAATTCGTCCGATTTCATTTAATGTCTTTCCGGGAACAATTACTTTTTTATTTCCGTATGAAGCGGAGAGTTTTTCTTTTCGGATCGCAATCCGATGCCGATCCAGTGCCGTACACTTAATATCATCTCCCTTCACCTCGATCAGTTCGCCCGTCATCATTTTATCGCTGTCATTGGCCGACACGGAAAAAATAGTCTTCGTGATCATTTTTTTCAGTGTCATCTGCGAGATTTCTACACCGTCAATTTTTTCAATAGAGGGAAGATAAGTGAAGTCCTCTCCACTGCGTCCCGGTATATTCAGTCGGATTTTTTCACATTGAATGGATACAATAAAATTCTCATCTGTTGTGATCGTGACAGTGTTGTCCGGAAGCTTTCTCACAATACTGTCAAACAATTTAGCTTCTACTGCAACGAATCCTCTTTCTTCAATGGTTCCCTCAATCAACGTTTCGATTCCTAATTCTGTGTCATTGGAAATAAACTTAATTGTTCCCTGTGTGGTATCAATCAAGACACTTTGCTGAATCGAATTTGTCGTTTTGGAAGGAACTGCTCTGGATACAATTTGTAAACCTGTCGATAGATCTGATTTTGAACAGATGAATTTCATAGAAAATTCTCCTAGATAAATGATCCATGTGATATTAACAATATTTAAAAGTCTTTCATAAGGGCTGTTGATAAGCGAAAAACTTCTCTCATTATACCTAAATTCAATATTTTAGGCAATCGCCCCGCGTGGAGATCCTTGTTGTTAGATTGTGCAATTTGGTGTTGATTTTGAAATGACTTTGATCGATTAAGGAGTCGGATTTATTTTTTTGACAATGATATCCACATTTCTGGATAACTCTGCATCCTTTTTCAACATTTGCTCAATTCGATCTACGCCGTTCATCACCGTAGAGTGATCCTTTCCGCCCAGTGCCTGTGCAATTTCATTCAGTGTAGTATTGGTGTAGGTTCTGGCGAGATACATCACAATCTGTCTGGGACGTACAATTTCTGCGTTTCTCTTTTTGGATAAAATATCCGTCTTCCGAAGATTGTAATGTTCACAAACTGCATCTATGACGGTCTGAATGGTAATGATTCTTGACTGGTCCGGATAAATGACATCTTTTAGAGCTTCCTTCGTAATCTCTTCGGTGACCGCCACATTGTTCAAACGGGAGAAAGCAATAATTTTGTTGTAGGCGCCCTCCAGTTCCCGAATATTGGACTTCATATTGGTTGCAATATAGGAAAAAACAGCGTCGTCTATTTTTTGGGGGTAATTTTCTCCTAATTTTTTGAGAATAGCCATTCTAGTTTCATAATCTGGTGGTTGAATATCCGATATTAACCCCATTTCAAAACGAGAGCGGAACCGCTCGTCTAATGTTTCCATTTCCTTTGGAGGGCGATCGGAGGATATCACAATTTGTTTACCGGCCTGGTGAAGCTCATTAAAGGTGTGAAAGAATTCTTCCTGTGTGCTTTCTTTTCCTATTATAAATTGAACGTCGTCTACAAGGAGAACATCTACGGTGCGGTACTTCTCTCGGAAACGACTCATGATCTTGGTATCTTGTTTTCCACTGCGGATGGAATCGATGACTTCATTGGTGAATTGCTCGGATGTCACATACAAAACCTTCTTGTCAGGCATGTGATCCAAAACAAAATGTCCGATAGAATGCATCAGATGTGTTTTACCAAGACCGGGCCCTCCATAAAGAAATAGTGGATTGTATGCTTCACCGGGAGATTCTGCAACGGCGAGAGCGGCAGAATATGCAAATTTGTTATTGCTGCCGACGACAAAGGTTTCAAAGCGATATTTCTGATTCAGATTGGATCCTTTGCCGCCTTCTTCCTCATTTTCATGATGAAAGGCGGAATCATTTTCTATTTTATCATCGAGACCATTCAAATGGTCAGAACGACCTTCTTCCTTTTCCGCATCCTTTTTTAATAAGAAGACAACGTTGATCAGATAGCCAAGTTCATTGGAAATGGCTGCTTTTAAAAAAAATCGGTGTAATGCTTTTTCTATGTAATTTTTGTTGGAAGGAGGTGTCGGAAGGAATCAATATGTATACCTGGTTATTTTTCTAAACGGTGCAGGATGAGGGGGCGATCCAGGTTTCAAAGGAGACATCCGTGATACCGGAGTCAATCATAACAGTTCTTTTGATTTCCTCCCATTTCTGTTCTAAATTCTGAAATATTGACTTGTCATTCGACATAAATTTTTTTCCTTCCACTGTCTTATTTTTTTGTATCATCTCATTCTATCGAAAAACACAAAAATAAAGTGCAAATAAAAGCACTGCTCTTGTGGATAATGTGTATAATTTTTTCAGGTAACACGTATTTTTCGGGTTTTCATTTTTTTCCACAACCAAAGAAGGCATTAAGAACTGTAAATTGGCTTTCTCTGCGATCATTCCATTCAATTCACATCATCCACATTGGGGTTGTTCATTTGAAAGTGAGTCGAGTATAAAATAACATGTTATCCACATTATCAACATATTGTTGTGGAAAACTAGTTTTTCCACCATATATGGCGAAAAAATTCTTTCAAAAAGTTTGAAAAATAGCGATAAATAGAGCCTTGACGGAATTATTGTGCTCAATTATAATAAGACAGATTGACGCGCAGGGAATAGACTGAATTCTTTGCGGTAATCAAAATCCGCAAAGATGATCATAAAGGAGGTGTGAACGATGAAAATGACTTTTCAGCCGCACAAGCTTCAAAGAAAGCGTGTGCACGGATTCAGACAGAGAATGAGTACGGCGGGCGGACGAAAGGTTTTAGCTGCCAGAAGATTAAAAGGCAGAAAAAGACTGTCTGCTTGATGAGGAATTTATGTTACGCGTGAGTTTTTCATTAGCATGGTGAGACGCGGATATGCAAGTGCATATTCGCGTTTTGATTCTAACACTATTACATGGTATTTTCTTCATCCCTAAAAAAAAATTCGGATTTTCAAACTCTCTACCAAGAGGGCAAATCATTTGCAAATAAGGAACTGGTTTTATATGTGCGCATCAATCATACGAACCAGAATCGTTTTGGTATTTCCATTAGCAAAAAGGTCGGAAATTCAGTGGTCAGGCACCGTTTTGCAAGGCAAATGAGAGAAATCTACCGACTGAATGAAAGGTCTCTTAATCGTGGGATTGATCTTTCAGTCATCGCCAGGGGGAGTGTGCGCGATCTTGTTTTTGTAAAAGGCGGAACTCATACGCTTGAGAGGTCGTTTTTAAATTTGGTGAAGAAAGCACATCTTTTTATCAATGAAAACGATATTCATAGCCATCATTAAATTTTACCGGAAGCATCTTTCCAGTTTAAAAACAAGCAGATGTCCATATATTCCAACCTGTTCTGCATACGGACTGGAAGCAATTGAAACTTACGGCGCATGGAAGGGAGGCTGTCTGACAGTATATCGCATTTTGCGTTGTAATCCTTTCAAATGGGGGATATGATCCGGTTCCAACAAAGATGGTGCCTAAGGGCAGAATGGAGAAATTTTGACGGGAGCTTTTTTAACTCAATATAACGGTGCCTTTATCGGACCGGTTGCTAAAGTCCTTGGTTTGCTGATGAACTTTATTTTTGATGGTCTAAGTACAATCGGCATTCAAAACATTGGTCTTGCCATTATTCTTTTCACTTTAGTCATATACATGGCTTTAATGCCGCTTACGGCGAAACAGCAGCGCTTTTCTAAGCTCCAGCAGAAAATGGCTCCGGAGATCAAGAAGATTCAAGATAAGTATAAGGGAAAAAAGGATCAGGCATCCATGCTTGCTCAGCAGGAGGAAATCAAGGCTGTTTATGGTAAGTATGGGGTATCCCAGGTCGGAAGTTGTGTTCAGATGCTGATCCAGATGCCGATTCTATTTGCCCTCTATCGTGTCATTTATTCCATTCCTGCCTATGTGGTGAAGGTAAAAGATGTTTTTACTCCTTTGGCGGTTTCCCTTTTGCAAATCAAGGGTTCGGATCAATTTATGCAGACACTCTCCGGCGCAAAGGGTTTTGCAAAACAGTTTGAAGATGCCTCCTTTTCACTTAATGCTTCTAAATTCTTTTGCCGTCAATACCTACATTGATACGCTAAATAAGTCGTCTTCTGCAGATTGGACTTTACTTGCCAATCAGTACAAGAATTTGGATGTTGCTTCCGTTCATGCAAAGATTGCCTCTTTAAATGATTTTCTCGGGTTAAATATTGGAGATTCTCCCTCCTATATTATTAAGTCAGCTGCATCAAATGGCGCCTATTTATTGATTATCGGGGCAATTTTAATTCCTCTTCTCGCTGCTTTTACACAGTGGTTGAATGTAAAACTGATGCCGCAGGCCGCACCTACTTCTAATGATCCGAGTGATCAACAGGCACAGATGATGCGGCAGATGAGCACGATGAATACGATCATGCCTCTTTTTTCGGCTTTCATGTGTTTTACACTTCCCTACCGGTCTTGGTTTATACTGGATTGCAGGTGCTGTCATTCGTACTATCCAGCAGGTGGTGATCAACCATCACATTGATAAAATTGATCTTGACCAGGAAATCGCTAAAAATACGGAAAAGTACGAAAAGAAGTTGGAAAAACAGGGAAATCGGACCAGAAACATGACCAAGTACGCAGCAATGAATACCAGAAGCCTGATGCAGGCGGGAAATGTGACTGATATTCATACGCAGGTGTCTCAGGAAGATAAGGACGCTTTGGTCAACAAAGCGAGAGAGGCCTACGAAAGTGGAAAAGCGAGACCTGGGAGTCTCCTGCGTGCCGCCAATATGGTTCGTGAATATGACGAGAAAAATAATAAATAGGGGGAGTCGTTATGGAGTATCAGGAGTTTTCTGCACGAACGGTAGATGATGCAATTACGGAAGCCTGCGAAAAATTAGAGGTTGTCAGTTCTGATCTTGATTATGAAATTATCTCTGAAGGTTCCGGCGGTTTCCTTGGTATGGGCGCAAAGCCTGCTACCATCAGGGCTCGGATTAAAGAGGTTTCCGTAACAGATGAGGCAACTTCCTTTCTGCAAAAGGTCTTTTCTGCAATGCAGATGCCGGTCGATATTGATGCCACCTTTGATATTCCGGATTCCAATCTTTGCATTGATCTTTCCGGTGAGAATATGGGTGTTCTGATCGGTAAGAGGGGGCAGACATTAGATTCTTTGCAATACCTGGTTTCTTTAGTTGTGAATAAAGACACCGAAAATTATATCCACGTGAAATTGGATACGGAGAATTATAGAGAGCGTCGCAAAGCAACCTTGGAAAATCTGGCTAAGAATGTCGCCTACAAGGTAAAAAGAACCAAAAGATCTGTATCCCTGGAACCCATGAATCCTTATGAGAGAAGGATTATCCATTCCGTTTTGCAGGCAGATCATTATGTAACAACACACTCTGAGGGAGATGAGCCTTTTCGGAAGGTTGTCGTTACACTGAAGAAGTGATGTAATCCCCCTTCTGTTATGGAAGGGGGATTTGATTTCGTGGGGTTTTCTTATGGTCTATGCTAATGATACGATCGCATCCATATCAACTGCCATGTCGGATGCGGGGATAGGAATCATTCGTGTGAGCGGGAAGGATGCAATCCCGATCTGTGATTCATTATTGGTTTCCGGTAAAATGGCTCGTGATTTAAAAGAAAGACCTGCCGGGAGCATTCGCTTTGGTTATGCGGTTGACAAAGATCTGAATAAATTGGACGAAGTCCTTGTTTCTGTGATGAAGGCTCCTCACAGTTATACAGGAGAAGATACGGTTGAGATTAACTGCCATGGCGGACGAATGGTGCTCGAGAGGGTTTTACAGGAAGTTTTATATCAGGGGGCAAGGTTAGCGCAGCCGGGAGAATTCAGTAAACGTGCTTTTCTCAATGGAAAAATGGATCTGACACAGGCAGAAGCAGTGATGGATTTAATCACTGCGCAGAATGCGTTTTCTCTAGCTAATTCAGAAAAACAGTTGAACGGATTTTTTCGAGACCAAATTCGCCATCTTAGAGATCAGATTTTATTGCAAACAGCTCACATTGAAGCTGCTTTAGATGATCCGGAAAATGAGGATTTATCTTACAATAATATGGAAATGTCAGCCGAATTAAATCACATGCTGTCTAGGATCAATTCGATGATTGAAAGTTATTCGGAGGGCCTTATCCGCAAAGAAGGAATTAAAACCGTTATTCTTGGAAAACCGAATACGGGAAAATCTACGTTACTGAACCTTCTTGCAAAAGAGGAGAAGGCGATTGTCACGGATTTTCCGGGAACGACAAGAGATGTGGTAGAGGAATCGGTGAAGGTAGGAGATCTAACATTGCGTTTGATGGATACGGCCGGAATTCGTGAAACGGATAATGTAGTAGAGAAGATTGGCGTAACAAAAGCTCTGAAAGAGAGTGAAGATGCAGAGCTCATTTTGCTTTTATTCGATCTCACTCAAAAACCGGATGACGAAAGTGTGCGTTTAGTCCATCTGGTTAAAACCCACCATGTGATTATCTTATTGAATAAATCCGATCTCTCTTCGGATTTAGATTGCTATCAATCTTTCATTGCACAAGCTTATACATGTGAGGATGCTCAGCTTTCTTCTCTTCCTGAGAATCAACGGGAACGGGCCTTATCCCTGCCTCCGATCATTCCCTGTTCTTTTTTGCAAGGAAAAGGGGTTCAACAATTGGAACGAACGATCGCTTCTCTTTTTCTTCACAATGAGTTGATCCCTAAACAGGAGTTTTACCTGACCAGTGTTCGCCATAGAGATGCTTTAAAACGAACGAAAGAGAGCCTGATTTTGGTGAAGGAGGGTCTCTTGTCAAAGGTGTCGGAAGAGTTTTTAACGGTTGATTTGATGAACGCTTATTCATCTCTTGGTGAGATTATCGGTGAAGAAGTTGGTGATGATCTGGTGGATGAGATTTTTTCAAAATTCTGCATGGGAAAATAATCATCCATTGTTTAAGAAATTATTTCTTTTTGATAAATTGATATTGCTAAAGGAAATCTTATGAATTTAAATTCCTCTACTCTTGATGAGAATCGAAAACGAGACTGGAAAAAAGAATCCTCTGTTTCTAACAATTTTAGCTCAGAAAACTATGATTGTATCGTGATCGGATCCGGTCATGCCGGATGCGAAGCTGCTTTATGTTGTGCCAGACTCGGTTTTGAGACGCTTCTTTTTACATTAAGCACTGATCAGATTGCTTTCATGCCCTGTAATCCTCATATCGGAGGCTCTTCTAAAGGTCACCTGGTAAGAGAAATTGACGCGCTTGGTGGAGAAATGGGCAGGAATATTGATAAGACATTTTTGCAGTCCAAGATGTTGAATCAATCAAAGGGTCCTGCCGTGCATTCTCTTCGTGCGCAAGCCGATAAGAGTGCGTACTCTCTTTCCATGAAACATGTATTGGAAAGTCAGACACATCTTCACTCAAGCAAGGAGAAGTGGTTCAGATTCTTTGGGATGATTTAAATTCTTCTGATGCAAGTGATTTGGTGAATCAGGGTTACTCAAAGAAAATTAAAGGAGTCGTCTCATATTCTGGTATCACTTATTGTACTAATACAGTAATACTGTGTACCGGTACTTATCTTCAATCAAGATGTTTATGTGGGGAAGCAATTACTTATACCGGTCCCAACGGGATGCAGCCTTCGAATCTATTATCTGCCTCTCTTCGTGAAGCAGGCATTGGTCTTCGACGATTTAAGACGGGAACTCCTGCCAGAATGTCTTCAGATAGCATTGATTTTTCTAAAATGGAAGAGCAGTGCGGAGATGTTCCGGTAACTCCCTTTTCTTTTTCGACGGATCCCGCTTCTGTACAAAAAGAGCAGGTTAAGTGCTATCTGACCTATACAAACGAAAAAACACATGAGATTATACGAAATAACATTCATCGCTCTCCCATCTATTCCGGTGTGATCAAGGGGGTGGGTCCCAGGTACTGTCCATCGATTGAGGATAAGGTCGTGAAATTTCCGGATCGGGAACGGCATCAGGTTTTTATTGAACCGGAGGGTTTATATACCAATGAAATGTATGTAGACGGGATGTCCTCATCCCTGCCTGAAGATGTGCAGCAAGCAATGTATAAAACGGTGCCCGGCCTGGAACATTGTCATATCGTAAAAAATGCTTATGCGATTGAATATGATTGTCTGGTTCCGGGTCAGTTATCTCTAACGCTTGAAATTCGATCTATTCGAGGTCTGTTCTCTGCCGGTCAATTTAATGGAAGCAGCGGCTATGAGGAAGCTGCTGCGCAAGGTCTGTATGCGGCTATCAATGCATGTAGGCAAATGCAAAAGAAAGATCCCTTTTATATTGACCGATCGGAAGGATACATCGGTGTTCTTGTAGATGATCTTGTTACAAAATACAATACGGAACCTTATCGTATGATGACTTCTCGTGCGGAGTACAGACTTCTTTTAAGGCAGGATAATGCGGATCTTAGATTAACAAAAAAGGGATTCGAGTGTGGTTTAATTTCATCAAAGAGGATGAAAGAAATTGAAATCAAGCAACAGCAGATATTGTCCGAAATAGATAGACTGAAGCAGGTCAAAGTAGGAGCTTCCGACTGTGTGCAGAATTTCATGCGTGTGCACCAATCTCCTTTGTTAAAAACGGCTTGTTCTTTGGCGGAGCTAATGTGCAGACCAGAACTGAATTATCGAGATCTCAAGGAGCTGGATCCGAATCGAATTCCACTTCCTGAACAGGTGATTGAGCAGGTTGAGATTCAAATTAAATACGAAGGCTATATCGAGCGGCAGGAAAGGCAGATTGCACAGTTCAAAAAATTAGAGCGACGACTCATTCCGGATTCGATTCATTATGATGAAATTTCTTCCTTGCGAATAGAGGCAAGGCAGAAGTTGAAAGAGTTCAGACCGAAGAATATCGGACAGGCAAGTCGAATCGGCGGCGTTAATCCGGCAGATATTTCCGTGTTGATTATTTATTTGCAGGCACATAAAGATGAGGATCGGATGGAGTGAAGATGGATTCTTTTTCTCAATTTATTGAAGATTGTAAATTTCTGCATTTTGATCCGACGATGGAACAGTTGGATCAGCTTCTGGATTTCTTTGAACTTATGACCGACTATAATAAAAAGGTTAATCTGACAACGATTACCGATTTTGAGGAAGTATGTAAGCTTCATTTTTTGGATAGTCTTATTCCTTTTGTCTTACCGGGGAATATTTTTCCATTTCCAAGACTTTCTTGCGAAAAAATGATTGATGTTGGAACGGGTGCCGGTTTTCCCGGAATACCGCTAAAGATTTTTTTTCCAGATATTCGCTTAACTTTGATGGATTCGCTCAAAAAAAGATTAACTTTTTTAGATGAGGTGATTCTCTCGCTTTCTCTTAACCGGAAGGGAGAAATCCAAACGCTCCATGGTAGAGCAGAAGAGCTTTCTACACCTGCTAAAAAACTGAGACAGGCCGTTCCGATTTATCGAGAATCTTTTGATTTTGTTGTTTCGAGAGCTGTTGCAAATCTTTCCACCTTATCTGAGTATTGTATTCCTTTTGTCAAAAAGGATGGATTTTTCCTTTCTTATAAAGCGGGTCATGTGGAAGATGAAGTTCAACAGGCAGTAAAAGCGATCTCTCTTCTTGGCGGTGAGATCATACAGGTTTATCCATACACATTGCCAAATTCAGAAATACAGCGTAGTATTATTCTTATACAAAAAAAAAGGTCTACTCCGAGTGAATACCCTCGAAAGCCGGGGCTTCCATCAAAGAAACCTTTAAGGTAGGCACTTTTTAAAAATGTTTCACGTGAAACATTTTTAAAAATCATATTCTATACTACAAGATATAGATTTATTTATATAAATGAGAGTAATGCTTGTGTTTATCGAAAATGAATTTAAATGTTTCACGTGAAACATTTAAAAATGAGGGCCTAGGTTATAATAATCCACAAGAATGCTCAAAGAAATCTGCAAATGAGTGATATCAAAACATGCAGAAGAATAGATGAAGGAATCAAAGCCTACAAAGGATATAGTTGCAAGTAACGCAAGCAATCCTATCTCAAAGAGTGTCAGAGTCTTATGACATTTACAATATAACAAAAAAGAGGAGTGAAATATGGGGAAGATCATCGCAATTGCAAACCAGAAAGGGGGAGTCGGGAAAACAACAACAACGATAAACCTTTCAGCAGCAATGGCAGAGCAAGGAAAAAAAGTTCTGGTCATTGACATGGATCCGCAGGGAAATACCACCAGTGGATTCGGAATGGATAAGAATGAAAGAGACAATACAGTCTATGAACTTATGCTTGGGGAAAAAAAGGAAATTCATGACTGTATCCAAAAAAAACATTGAAGCCGGTGTAGACCTTCTGCCGGCAAATGTTAACTTGGCAGCAGCAGAGATCGAGTTAATTGACGAAAAAAAGGAAAAGAATACATTTTTAAAAAAAGGAAGCGGATAAGGTTAAGGAAGAATATGATTATGTCATCATTGACTGTCCGCCTTCTCTCAGCATGTTAACCATTAACGCCATGACAACGGCTGATACTGTTTTGGTTCCCTATTCAGTGCGAGTACTATGCGCTGGAGGGATTAAGCCAACTCATGAGAACCGTTGCACTTGTAAAGGAAAGATTAAATCAAAAAAACTTGGAATAGAAGGAATCGTTTTCACCATGTACGACGGGAGAACCAATCTGTCCTTACAGGTTGTCGAAAATGTAAAAGATCATATTCAAGAGCGTGTGTTTAAGACTATCATTCCCAGAAATATTAGACTGGCGGAAGCTCCCAGTTATGGAAAGCCGATCAATTTGTATGAACCGCGAAGCGCAGGAGCAGAAGCCTATCGCCTTCTAGCAGAAGAGATAATGGAGGATAATGATCGTAAATGAGCGCCAAAAGAGGACTTGGCAAAGGAATCGATTCCTTAATTCCGGTAAAGAGTGAGCCCGAGCAAACCAGTCAGGATATCCAACAAGAGGGAGACAAGGTAATGGTTAGTCTCAGCTTGGTGGAACCAAACAGAAAGCAGCCCAGAAAAAGCTTCAATGAAGATAAGTTGGAGGAACTTGCAGACTCGATCAAACAGCAAGGCGTGTTGATCCCGCTGATGGTGAGACACAACGGCAATATGTTTGAAATCATTGCCGGGGAGCGAAGGTGGCGTGCATCCAAAAAAGCTGGATTGAAAGAAATTCCGGTCATTATCCGGGACGATCTGACCGAAGAACAGATTTTTGAAATCCAGTTAATCGAGAATATACAAAGAGAGGATTTAAATCCGATCGAGGAGGCACTGGGATATGAGAGACTGATCAAAGAATTTCACATGAAACAGGATGAGGTTGCAGAGAAAGTCTCTAAAAGCAGAGTAGCCATTACAAATTCCATGAGGCTTTTAAAACTTAGCCCGGAAGTGCAGCAAATGGTGATTGATGAAAAGCTGACGACGGGACACGCAAGAGCACTGATTTCAGTTGAGGATCCGGATAAACAGATTGCGCTGGCTGAAAGAATCTTTGATGAGAAGCTGAGCGTCCGGGAAGCGGAAAAAATAGTCAAGCAACTGGACAAACCGGTGAAGGAAAAGGTGGAAAAAAAGAAGAACGATAGTCTTGGAGGCAGTCTACAGAGATCTGGAAGAGAGATGTAAAAATGCGGTAGGAACAAAGGTGGATATTATATCGAAAGAAGATGGAGCAGGTAAAATAGAAATCGAATTTTATACACCAGATGATCTTGAAAAAATAACGGACCGGTTAATGAGGGGGTGAGAACAATGACAGGGGTGAACTCGATTCTCAAAATCGTAGGGGGTCCAGAGATCGTTTTATTTGCGCTGGTTCTATGCTTATTCATCATTGAAATAGTACAAGGCGTTAAGATCTGCAAAGATGAAGAAAACATGGCTGAAATTCATGAAAGGAAAAGGAGCAGCATCCTTAGAATCAGAGATATCGGATCTCTTTAAAGATAATCAGTACTTCAGCCAGGCAATTGAACAAAACAAGCAGGATGTTACCGAAATCAGAAAAACGTTAAAAAGTGCATATCAGAAGGTCGGCATTGTCAAATATGATGCGTTCAACCAAATGGGAGGACAACTGTCCTATGCACTGGCGATGCTGAATGAAAAAGATTGTGGTTTTGTTCTTAATTCCGTGCATAGTGCTGAGGGCTGTTATTCTTATATTAAATCCATTCATAACCAAGAAAGTGACATTGAACTTGGTATAGAGGAAGCAGAAGCACTGAACAAAGCTCTTAATCATAGTGGAGAAAGAGAGAATAAAGAAAGGAAGAGACATGATTGATATCAGACTGATTAGGGAAAATCCGGATGTTGTAAGGGAAAATATCCGAAAGAAATTCCAGGATGAAAAGCTTCCTCTGGTGGATGAGGTAATCGAACTGGATAAGAAGAGCAGAAATTATCAGCAGGAGGCAGATGAGCTTCGAGCAAAAAGGAATCAAATATCGAAGGAAATCGGTGGCCTGATGAAGTCCGGCAAAAAAGAAGAAGCAGAAGAAAAAAAGAATGAAGTCAATGCTTTTTCAAAACGGTTGGAAGAATTAGAAGAGCTGGAAATCAAAACGCAGGAAGAAGTCATCAAAAGAATGATGGTCATACCCCAGATCATTGACCCGTCTGTACCTATTGGAAAAGATGATTCTGAAAACGTGGAGATCCAAAAATATGGGGAGCCAATCGTTCCGCCCTTCGAAATTCCCTATCATACGGAGATCATGGAGAGTTTAAGCGGAATCGACCTGGATGCTGCCAGAAGGGTCGCAGGAAATGGGTTCTATTATTTACTGGGTGATATTGCAAGACTTCACTCTGCGGTTCTCACCTATGCGAGAGATTTCATGATTGATCGGGGATTTACCTATGTGATTCCTCCCTTTATGATCCATGGCGATGTCGTAGAAGGCGTCATGAGTTTCCCGGAAATGGATGCCATGATGTATAAGATTGAGGGCGAAGATTTATATCTGATCGGAACGAGTGAGCACTCCATGATCGGAAGATTTAAGGGAGAAATCCTAAAGGAAGAAGAATTGCCTCAGACACTAACCAGCTACTCCCCTTGCTTTAGAAAAGAAAAGGGTTCCCATGGATTAGAAGAAAGAGGCGTCTATCGCATCCACCAGTTTGAAAAGCAGGAAATGATCGTTGTTTGTAAGCCGGAAGAGTCGCCGATGTGGTACGACAGATTATGGCAGAATACAGTCGATCTGTTTCGTTCTTTGGACATTCCGGTTAGAACGCTGGAATGCTGCTCGGGAGATCTGGCTGACCTCAAAGTGAAATCTTGTGACGTAGAAGCCTGGTCCCCGCGTCAGAGGAAGTATTTTGAAGTGGGAAGCTGTTCCAATCTGGGAGACGCACAAGCAAGAAGGTTGAAGATTAGAATCAAAGGTGAAAAAGGAAATTATTTACCACACACATTAAACAATACCTGTGTGGCACCGCCCAGGATGCTGATCGCCTTCCTTGAGAATAATCTGCAGGAGGATGGAAGCGTCCGAATTCCAAAAGTTTTGCAGCCATATATGGGCGGAAAAGAGTTTTTAAGAAATAAAACTGCTACCGGTGAATGAAAACGGGCAAGAACAGGAGCAGACAAGAACGGGAGTGAGACAAGAACGTACGTTCGAATCAAAGCAAAGCAAAGCAAAGCAAAGCAAAGCAAAGCAAAGCAAAGGAATCATCTATGGTACATCGATATTTGAGGGCAATCGGGTTTTCTGAGGTAATCAGCAGAAAACAGGTGCAGGAATTGATCCGGGAAACGATTCATCATCCTACAGAAAGTGACGATTGCTATGTGATGGATTCGGACGGGTTATGGAGATGGAAAGATCCGGCGAGAGAGGGGGATCATCTCCAAAACAGGTTTTGATCTTCCTGTTACAGAGAAGGGGATCCGGAAAAAAGAACGGAGCATGGAGCCGAAAGCAGGTTTTATAGCCCTGGATTATAAACGGCTCTATGCGCCGGGGATAGGCCTCTGTGTTTGTGGAGAAAGAGAAGAAGAGTTGGATGAGGAATATGCAGAATTTCGGGAGGAATTCTGCTTCCCGTTTCTACTGCCCGAGGATGTCAGTGTAGTGGATGAGGTCCATGTGGAGAGACATCTTGCGGATGGATCCTTTGCCGGAATCTGCGATGACTCCAGGCTGGGAGTATCCCTGATTTTTTATTTGCAGAATCGAATTCCCTATCTAAAAATGAGAACGGGAGCAGATATGATGAGACCATACTCACGTCCTCTTTTTCTCTCCTCGGAAAGGGAGGGAAAACCAGATTTAGATGAAAGCAACAAACCGGGTGATTTTCTTCACCATTACAAAACCGAGGTTTCGCTTTCTGCGCTATCCATTGAAGGAAGCATTTTGATGCCAATCCAAAAGACGCCGCAAGAGAAAAGGAAACTGAGGAAGAGGGCGCTGAATCGATATCACATGATTATGAAGGCAAAAAAAGGGAACGAGTCTGCCATTGAGAGCCTGACACTCAGCGATATGGATACCTATGCAAATATCACGAACCAATTAAAGACAAATGATGTGCTTTCTCTTGTGGATTCTTTCTTTATGCCCAACGGAGCGGAATGCGATCTCTATACGGTTTTAGGAGAGATCGAACAACATAAAAGGGTGGTCAATGAAAGGACAGGAGAAATCCTGCATCTGATGAAAATTTTATGCAACGATCTACGATTCAATCTCTGTATCAATGAGTTGGATTTAATGGGAGAGCCGGCGATAGGAAGACGGTTTAAGGGAAATATCTGGCTGCAGGGTGTACTGAAGCAGGAAGGATTCTCTGTGGTATGAAAAATTTAAATGCAAAAATGAGAATCTGTGGTATAATGGATTTGCTTCCCAAAGGGGAAAGCATATAGATTGATTGTGTATGGGTAGCTCAGCTGGATAGAGCACACGCCTCCTAAGCGTGGGGTCGGGGGTTCGAATCCCCTCTCGTACATGACACAGGAGAAAGAAAGTGATTGCAATCAGTCGCTTTCTTTTTTTATGATTATTCCAGCAGCATGCTGACGGCACAGAGAAAAAGTGAAAAAGCCATGATCGCATTAACAATCTTACGGTGGCCGGTATAAAAGCGGGAGAGCTTCACACCGGAAAAGAGCCAAACCAAATTGCAGATCGGACCGGTAAATGGAAGAAGAAAGCCTACCGCCAGGAGAGAGAGCAAATCACTCCGATAAGGGAGAATGTAACCGGTTAGGGCACTCAAGCAGAAGATAATGATCTTTACATTGGTCAGTTGAAGAAGAAAACCAAACAGAAACGTTCCATCCTGGAGACTCTTTTGATTCGTTGTTTTTACACATTCTTTGGTCGGGTCTTCCTGGTCGGTTAAAACGTGGAAGGCAAGATAAAGAATATAGGCAGCGCCCACGAAGGTAAAAAGCCGGACATATTTTTGAAAAGCGGTGCCAATAAGCCATGTGATGAAAGAAGAGGCAACCGAGATCGTCATATATCCAAGAAATAGGCCTCGCCACTGGAGAAGAGCGGCCTTTCGTCCCTTCCGAATAGCAGTAGAAAGGGAGCAGATGTTGGCTGGGCCCGGTGTGATGCCGGCGACAAAACTATAATATAAGAAAGGGAGAATAGAAGCCATAGAGCCATTTCCTTTAAATTGAGGCGAAAATAAATCGGAAGAGAAGCAGTCAAGGAAAAGAAACCAACTCACTTCCTGGTAACAAGATCAATATAATTTGGAAAGGTAATATCGTCTTCTTTAGAAATATGAACCGAGAGATCTGTGAAAAGTTCCTCCAGGAGTTCACGTAGCAGATTCCAATCCGGTGTCTCAAAAAGATGCATCCTGCTCTTCAGAGAATCCATTTTCTTCTCCTGCTCTCGATGTTCGCTTGTAAGAGCATCCACTTCTTTAATCGTCTCACTGTCGTAGGTCAGATGGATATACATGAGAGGGAAGACAATCTGTTCTTCTTTATCAAAATGGGTGAGCAGCGTCTCCTTTGCATCTGTAAAATCATCAAGAAAATGGCGGATTCGAGGATCCGGCTTTAAATGTAGAGAATCTTCAAGAAGATCGGTGATTTGACTGACTAATTCTCTCTCTCTATCATGATGTTTGCGTTGCAGATCCTCCAACTGATCACGGTAGGAAAGCTTTCGATAATCGGCGAGGGGATCGGGTACACCTTCCTCGTCCCCATTTAATAAATCATCTAATGAAAAAGTCTGTACAATCATGCATTGTCCTTTCTGAATGGAGTCCTTTCACATATAACATATTATACACGCCCTGCCTGTTATGCAGCAACGATTGAAAAGATGTGGAAGAGCGCCTATACTGAAATAAAATGATGCGAAGAAGGCATTCCGTTTCGAGAGAGATCATAGGAATTCGAGAGAGATCGTAGTAATTCGAGAGAGATCGTAGTAATTCGAGAGAGATCGTAGTAATTCGAGAGAGAACATAAGAATTCGAGTGAGATCATAGAAAAATCAAGGGGAATGTTTGGAAGTGATCTAAGGAGATGAAATGGGAAAAAGGGCCGGGTTATTATACACAGGATTGGTTGCAGCAATGGGAGGCATAGGCTGGTTAAAAGGAAATTCCATTTACCGCCAGTTGTTTTTACCCAGACAGGATGAGGAAGGAGAGGATAATCGTAAGCTTCCCGAAAAGAAGTGGATTCGGGATGGACGAGCCTGGTTATTATCACAAGCCGAGCGGAAGGATATTTATACGGATTCGATCGATCATTTGAAGCTGCATGCATTTCTCCTCTCACCACCGGAAGAGGAAGGTCATGATGTTGCAGTGGTTGTCCATGCGGAGCATTCCTGCGCAGAAGAAACCGGGATTTATGCAAGACATTATCTGGAAGAGGGATATCAGGTTCTAATGCCGGATTTACGTGGGCACGGTAGGTCAGAGGGAAATTACATTGCCTTTGGCTATGACGATCGTTTGGATGTGATGGACTGGATCTACTGGATCATAAAGAGAGATCCGAAAGCAAGAATTGTTCTTCATGGACTTTCATCAGGGGGAGCCGCCTGCCTTCTTGCGGAGGGAGAGCATCTGCCTTCAAACGTCATTGCTGTTATTTCGGATTCTTCCTATACGTCTTTAAAAGAAGAATGTGCGCGTTTGATTCGTCTTGCAACCAGGTCGGATTTCTTACCGACGGCTCTACGTTTGTTCTTTTTCCGTGTGGTGGTTCTTTTTCGTGCAGGCTTTGATCTATATAAGGCTTCACCAATTCACGCAGTGAAACATGCAACCGTTCCAACCTTATTCCTTCATGGGGACAATGATCAGATTGTACCCGTGGAAATGTGTAAGAGATTGTACCGGGAGGCTGTTTGTTCCAGAGAATATGCTACTTTTATTGGTGCGGGTCATCTGGAAGGTGTCATGACGAATCCAAATCGATATTGGAAACGGGTGGATTCCTTTATTGCGAGACAGAAGGAGACTTAATAGGCGTCAGCACTGCCTCTGTGTTATTTACGACATGGATACACGGAATTTTTTTCTCCAGAAATAGAAAACTTTGTAAAACCGTTCTGCTTGACAGTAGCGGTTAAATTTGGATTTGTCTTCTGCAGTTCGTTTTTCAATTGTCCAATGTTCATCTTCTTAGTCTTGTTCTGCTTGAAAATAGCGGTAATTTGCGCCTCCATATCCTTAAGAGAAGTTCCCTTTAAAGAAACCCAGACAGCTTTATTTCTGGAGGTGACACTTAATGAATCAAAATCTTTGATAAAAGAAGAGAGCTTGGAATAATTATAATTACGGATATCGAAGTCGGGATAAATTTTGGCGAGTCTGGTTCCGATCTCACTGAGATTGGTATCTCTCCCTTCGGCCGTATTATCTGAAATCATGTTGATAATCACGTTTTCCAAAGCACTTCTTGGGGTAATCTCCGCACCATTCAAGGCTTCCGTATTGGAAGAGAGGGGGGATGGTTTGGAGAGAGGGGTGGAAGGAGAAAGCGCATCATTCTTTACAATCGGGAAAGAAAAATCGGTATCCTTGCCATCCTCATTGTCCTCATCCAGCGCACTTTCCAGAACATCCAGAAAGACAAAACGCTCACAGGAAGCACGGAAGGATTCGGGGGTCTTTTTTTCACCCATGCCAATCACAACCTTGCCTGCCTCGCGGATTCTGGTTGCCAGTTTGTTAAAGTCGCCGTCACTGGAAACGATACAAAATCCTTCCACCTCACCGGAATACAAAATGTCCATGGCGTCGATAATCAGACCGATATCAGAAGCGTTCTTACCAGGGGAATTGTTCGGCTGCATAATGGGGGTGAGGCTGTATTTTGAAGCAATGGATAGCCAGCTTTTCAAACGAAGTTGGGACCAATCGCCATACATGCGACGGATCGTCACCTTTCCGTATTTGGAAAGTTCACTGAGAATATTTTCGGTATAGCGGTATGCAATGTTGTCGACGTCTATTAAAAGGGCAAGATTAATATCTTTGGTAGGAGTGTTCATTAAATTCCTTTCAAAAAATAGTGGTAAAATGGAAGAGTATAAAATGGTTGCCGGAGTAAGAAGACAACCGTACTCTATTTTATCGTCAAAAAAAAACGCTGACAAGTGGCGAAAGAAAGTGTGCTATAATTTCTGTGTTGCTTGAAGCAACATAGAAGGAGAATGAAATTGGCAAAGAAAATAGTGCTGACAGGTGGTGGCACAGCGGGTCACGTTACGCCAAATCTAGCCTTGATTCCACAGCTGAAAGAAAAGGGGTACGATATTCTTTATATCGGGACCTATACAGGAATCGAAAGGAAACTTGTTGCAGATTATCAAGTTCGTTATTGTGGGATTTCCTCCGGTAAACTAAGGAGGTATTTTGATCCGAAGAATTTCTCAGATCCATTTCGTGTGATGAAGGGATTGATAGAGGCTTATCGGATCCTGAAAGAGGAAAAACCAAATATTATTTTTTCAAAGGGCGGTTTCGTATCGGTTCCGGTCATTCAGGCAGCTGCCGTCTTGAAAATCCCTTCCATTTTACACGAATCTGATCTTACACCAGGACTTGCCAACAAAATTTGTGTTCCCTTTGCTAAGAAAATTTGTTGTAATTTCCCTGAAACCTTAAATTATCTGCCGAAAGAAAAGACCGTTTTATCAGGAACGCCTATTCGTGAGGAGTTGCGCAGAGGAAGCAAAGAAGAGGGGCAGAAGTTATGCGGATTTTCTGATGACAAGCCGGTCGTCATGGTCTTTGGAGGGAGTCTTGGCGCACAATCCATTAACGAGACAGTGCGCGGTGCGCTGGAAATGCTTTTGCCAACTTACAATATTGTGCATATCTGTGGGAAGGACAAGATGGATAATATGAGGCTGTCTGTTCCCGGATATAAGCAGTTTGAGTATGTAAAGAAAGAAATGAAGGACCTGTTTGCGATGGCGGACGTCGTGGTCTCCAGGGCGGGAGCCAATTCTATCTGCGAATTATTAGCGCTTCATAAACCGAATATTCTGGTTCCACTCCCTACCAGGTCTTCGAGAGGAGATCAACTATTAAATGCCGAGTCCTTTGAACGGCAGGGCTTTTCTGTTGTGATCCGAGATGAGGAGCTGGATGAGGATATATTGACAAAAGAAATCAATGAAGTCTATCAGAATCGGGAAGGCTATATCGAGAAGATGAAAGCCTCCGGACAGCATAACGCAATTGATACCATCATTCATTTAATTGAAGAGTTAGAAAAGTGATTTTTGTATCGTTCCCATAAAGGAGGAAACCATGGCGAATTGGAAGAACCTAGATGAATTATCATCATTTAAGGAACTGCAGAAAGGATCACCGGTAGATTTAAAGACAGAAATGGCGGGAGAATCCGGGGCAAAACGGGTGAAAGAGATGACGATACCGATGGCCTGCGGACTTACCTATCATTATGCGGCAAAGGCTGTAGACGAAAATACGCTGGAAGCACTGAAAAAGCTGGCACGGGAAGCGGAGCTCTCCGACAAGTATGAGGAATTATATAACGGAGCCGTCATCAATACAGGAGAAAAAAGGCTGGTCCTGCATCAGCTGACAAGAGGGCAGCTGGGGGAAAGTGTCATTCATGACGGTGTCAATAAGCGGGAATTTTATGTCGAGCAACAGAGGCGGATTGCGGAATTTGCAAAGAAAGTACACCAGGGAAAAATTACGAATGCGGCGGGAGAGAAGTTTACCACCGTTGTCCAGATTGGAATAGGCGGAAGTGACCTGGGGCCCAGAGCCATGTACCTAGCGCTGGAACAGGGAGCAAGAAAAGAGGGTAAATTGTGGATGGATGCCAAATTCATCAGCAATGTGGATCCCGACGACGCCAGTTCCGTTTTAGCACAGGTAGATGTGGCACATTCCCTGTTTATACTTGTATCCAAGTCGGGAACGACGCTGGAAACGCTGACCAACGAGGCCTTTGTTAAGAACGCCTTGGAAAAAGAGGGATTGCAGCCGCACAACCATATGATTGCCGTCACGAGTGAAACCTCCCCGTTAGCAAAAAGTAAGGACTATCTGGATGCGTTCTTTATGGATGATTATATCGGCGGACGTTATTCTTCTACTTCTGCGGTTGGCGGCGCAGTACTTTCTCTTGCCTTTGGACCGGAGGTTTTTGCGGAGTTTCTGGAAGGAGCAGCAAAAGAGGATGCGCTGGCAAAAGAAAAAGACCCGCTGAAGAACCCGGCAATGTTAGATGCTTTAATCGGGGTATACGAGAGGAACATCCTCGGATATCCTTCCACAGCGGTTCTTCCTTATTCGCAGGCACTATCCCGTTTTCCTGCTCACTTGCAGCAGCTGGACATGGAGTCAAACGGAAAGAGTGTCAATCGATTCGGTGAAAGGTTGCATTACGTGACCGGGCCGGTGATTTTTGGAGAACCCGGGACAAACGGACAGCATTCCTTCTACCAACTTTTACATCAGGGAACGGATATCATCCCCCTGCAATTCATCGGATTTGTAGAAAGTCAGATCGGAAATGATGTAGAGATTCAGGGCAGCACCTCGCAGAAGAAGTTGGCAGCAAATGTAGCCGCACAGATCATCGCTTTTGCCTGTGGCAAAGAGGATGAAAATCGCAATAAAAATTTTGAAGGCGGGAGACCTTCTTCCATCATCATTGGGAAAAAGTTGACACCGGGAGCTTTGGGTGCGCTTCTGTCTCACTTTGAAAATAAGGTCATGTTCCAGGGATTCCTTTGGAATGTCAACAGCTTTGACCAGGAAGGGGTGCAATTAGGGAAGGTTCTGGCCAAAAAGGTACTTGCACATGAAACGGAGGGTGCTCTGGCAGAGTTCAGCAAGTTGTTTGAAATCTGAACTCTGTGAAAAGGCGACCTCAGCAGTAACCCCGTATCCCGGGATGGAATTTTTTTACGCGACACAAAGATATGAAATCCAAAAAGCCCTCTGTAAGAAGCAATACAGAGGGCTTTTTGGAAAAAAGTGCATGAGTGGTGAATTTAGCCACTCATGCACAAGAGCTTAAAGCTTAGTGAAAGTATCTGTTTAAGAGGCCTTGGAATGCTTTGCCATGACGAGCCTCATCACGAGCCATTTCATGAACGGTATCGTGGATGGCGTCCAGATTGGCTGCTTTTGCGCGCTTTGCCAGATCCGTCTTTCCTGCTGTTGCACCGTTTTCAGCTTCTACTCTCATTTCCAGGTTCTTTTTGGTAGAATCGGTAACAACCTCTCCTAAAAGCTCCGCGAATTTCGCTGCATGCTCCGCCTCTTCAAACGCCGCTCTTCTCCAGTATTCTCCGATCTCCGGATATCCTTCTCTGTAAGCGACTCTACTCATTGCCAGATACATTCCGACCTCAGAACATTCTCCATTGAAGTTCGCACGAAGATCGTCGATGATATCCTGCGGAGCGCCCTGTGCAACGCCGACTACATGTTCAGCAGCCCAGGAGAGATCTCCTTCCTGTTTGGTAAACTTGGAAGCGGGTGCACCGCACTGAGGACACTTCTCCGGCGCCTGATCACCTTCATAAACATAGCCACAAACCTGACATACGAATTTCATAATTTTTCTCCTTTTTAAAATAAAATGTGGATTGTAATTTGCAAAACAGCACAGAGCTTAGGCCCGTCTGCAGTTTTGATCGATTTTTTCTGCCAGACAATTTTCACACAGTCCGGTGAATATAAGTCGGTGACCGGTAATTTTTCCTGAAAAATGAGCTCCGGCCGCCTGATTCAGCCCCTCTGTATTGGGGATGGACAGGTCCTGTACACAACCGCAATGCGTACAAACAAAGTGAGTATGTTCCGTAGTGTTCGGATCAAAGTGAACTGTTCCGTCACCGACGGTAAGTCTTGCAATCTCTCCCTCTTCGGAAAGCAACATGAGATTCCGATATACAGTACCCAGGGAAATATTAGGAATCTCCTGCCTTACTCCTGTGTAAATCGTATCTGCAGTGGGATGATCTGTCCTGTCCTTTAAAAACTCTTTGATGACCTCGCGTTGCCTACTGTACTTTCGCATACGTTTGGATCCTTTTCTAATGAATTCCGTTTCATAAGTGTGTAAAATCAATATCGATAATGATTACTATAATTAGTATACACATAACAAATTAGATGTCAAGTAGAAATTTCAAATTTCTAGGAAATGCCGTAATTGTGGGAAGGAACCAATTGTTGTATGATGAAACAGATTAGAAATTTCGGGTGAAAAGGGGTGATTCAAATGAAAAAAATAGAAAGTTTTACTGTCAACCATCTGGTTCTGGAACCAGGCGTTTATGTATCTCGCAAAGATCATATAGGAAAGGAAGTGATTACGACCTTTGACCTCCGCATGACTACACCGAATAAGGAACCGGTGATGAATACGGCGGAAGTCCATACGATCGAACACCTGGGAGCTACTTATTTAAGGAATGATCCGGAATACCACGATAAAACCATTTACTTCGGACCGATGGGCTGCAGGACGGGTTTTTATCTGGTATTAGCGGGAGACTTGGAAAGCAGAGAGGTATTGGCATTGGTGATCCGGATGTTTGAATTTATCAGAGACTTTCATGATGAGGTCCCGGGCGCATCGCCAAGAGACTGTGGGAATTATCTGGATATGAACCTTCCCATGGCAAACTTCCTGGCAAAAAAATATCTGGTTCATACCTTATATGAAATCGATGAAAAGCACATGGTCTACCAGCCATAGAAAATGATGTGGAAATGAAAGAGGTTTGCCGCGTATACAGTCGATGACAGCGCAGGATCGCCTGTCTCCTGATCGTAGGGATGGAAGGAGAAAACATGTCGTATATGTCCGAGATATACGGAATCATCGGAGCAATGGATGTAGAAGTGAAATCGCTGAAGGAAGCGATGAACATCGAGGAAACCGTGGAGAGAGCGGGGATGACATTTTGTGAAGGAACGCTGCGCAACGAGCATGCGGTCGTAGTGCAGAGTGGTGTGGGAAAGGTAAACGCAGCTCTTTGCACACAGATTCTGATCGATGAATTTCATGTAACGCATGTGATCAATACGGGAATTGCGGGATCTCTAGACAATCGCCTGAATATCGGAGACGTAGTGGTCTCGACAGATGCCTGTTACCATGATGTGAATGCGACGGTATTCGGATACAAGGAGGGGCAGGTTCCGGGAATGAGTGAGCTGGCCTTTCCCGCAGATGCTGCATTGATCGCACAGGTAAAAGCTGCTGCCGGGAAGGTCGCCTCTAATCTTCAGGTATTAGAAGGACGTGTGTGCTCCGGAGATCAGTTCATTGCAGATTCTGCAAGAAAGAACGAAATCAAGGAAAAATTCGGAGGTTTATGTTGCGAAATGGAAGGCAGTGCCATTGCGCAGACCTGCTTTCTCAATCATATCCCCTTCGTGATTGTACGAAAGATTTCGGATAAGGCGGATGGAAGTGATGTCATGGAGTATGTTGCTTTTGAAAAGCAGGCCGCCAGGGATAGTGCCGCTATCGTAGAAGCAATGATGAATAAATAAGAGATGCAGGGCTTAATCAGGGCAGGTGATCTTTGCAACCGTCTCAATGGTTTTGTGCAATTCATGAACCAGGTCGGTATCTGCCGCTCGATAGATCACTTCCTTGCCGACACGACGGGTGATCAGCAGGCCGGCATCTTTTAGAAGCCTTAAATGGTGAGAAATGGCGGGAGAAGACATACCCACAAGGAGGGAAATGTCAGATACGCATTCCTCCGTATGACAGAGAAGCCAAAAGATGCGAAGCCTGGAAGGGTCTCCAAGCTGCTTCATGGCCTTTGCCACATTTTGAATGCGGGTAAGATCCGGCATGTGGTGCAAAATGGCTTTTTCCATCTCCGGATTTCCGTGATCGTGCAACTGATTCAGATCGGGACGATCTACTGTTTCAAACGGACTCATTGGGTTCATTCCTATTCATTCTTTGTAAAAATCTGCCGGATTCGGTTGCCGGCAGATTTTTTTTGAAAAACGGCTGAATATCTTTGTGATAAGGGATGCGGTGTAAATCCGGTAACATCGTTATATCATCATACCATCGCAAAAGAGAAAGAGAAAGTCAAGAACATACACCCCTTGAGGGGATGGAGAATGGAAAGCGGAAGATGCTGCATGACAATTGACATAGAGGAGAAGGAAGGGTAAAATTCAATTAAACAGATGTTTAATTGTTGAGAGTAGTTGGTTGCAAAAAAAGGAGAGAAAAAGTGAAAAAATCATTTCGGATCGACGTAGATTGCGCTGCTTGCGCCCTGAAGATGGAAGATGCTGCGAAGAAAACAAAAGGGGTCAAAGATGCTTCTGTCAACTTCATGACATTAAAGATGAAAGTAGAGTTGGATGACGAGGCGGACTGGAAGGAGATCATGGAGTCTGTCCGACAGAATTGTAAAAAGGTGGAATCAGACTGCGAAATTTATTGGTAAGAACATTGTAACAGAGCCCGGACATGGCAAAAAGCAATCCGTCCCTTGCGAAAGAGTCAAGACTTGGCTAAGAGCAATCCCTGCGAAAGAGTCAGGACCTGCTAAAAGCAATCCATACGAAAAAGTGAGGAAGAAATGAAAGAACTTTTGACTGAAATGACAAAAAAGCAGAAGAGGAATCTAATCCGGATTCTGCTTGCATCTGCAATGCTGGTGGTACTTTCCCTGTTACCCGTAAAGGGAATTGGTAGGCTCTTTCTCTATTTAATCCCTTATTTTGTCGTCGGGTATGATATCTTGCAAAAAGCCGTGAGGGGGATTTATCATCGCCAGGCTTTTGACGAGGCACTACTGATGTCCGTGGCTACGATTGGAGCATTAGCGTTGGCCGTTTATGACGGGCTGCATGGAGGAGAGGCAAATTATACCGAAGCCATCGCCGTTATGCTTTTTTATCAAATCGGTGAGTGGTTCCAAAGCTACGCAGTTGGTAAAAGTAGAAGAAATATCTCCGCCTTAATGGATATCAGACCGGATTACGCGAATGTAGAGAGGGCGGACGGCACACTGTTCCGGGTGGATCCGGACGAGGTGGAGGTCGGTGATACAATTATCATCCAGCCGGGGGAGAAGATTCCGATTGACGGCGTTGTCAAAGTCGGGGCCTCCACTTTGAATACCGCAGCCCTCACCGGAGAGAGCGCACCAAGAGAGGTGGCACCAGGGGATGAGGTGATTTCAGGATGCGTCAATTTAAACGGCGTTCTGCGGGTGGAGACAACGAAAAGATTTGAAGAATCTACGGCATCTAAAATACTGGAGCTCATGGAAGAAGCAAGCTCCAGGAAGTCACATTCCGAGAATTTTATCGCAAAATTTGCCAGAATATACACACCGATCGTTGTCTTCAGTGCAGTTGCTCTTGCAACTTTACCCGGGTTCGTCCGATTGCTGCTGGGAGAATCACCTCATTGGGGAACATGGATATACCGGGCCCTGACCTTTCTTGTCATCAGCTGTCCCTGTGCGCTGGTCATCAGTATACCGCTCTCCTTTTTTGCCGGAATCGGAGCCGCCTCCAAGATTGGAGTTCTGGTGAAGGGCTCCGTTTATCTGGAAACCCTATCGAAAGCTAGGACGATGGTATTTGATAAAACAGGGACCCTCACCAGAGGGGTTTTCAAAGTGACCGCCATCCATCCGGATGAAATGACGGAACGGGAACTGCTCCATCTCGCAGCACATGTGGAGCGGTACTCCAGACATCCGATTGCGGAATCCTTAAGGGCCGCCTATCCGGAGGAAAAGGATAACTGTACGGTAGAAGAGGTAGAGGAAATCGCCGGGCGCGGCGTCCGTGCTCTTGTAAACGGTAAGACCATTTGTGTAGGCAACGCTAAATTCATGGAAGAAATCGGTGCAGGTTATAAAAATTGCCACCACGTGGGGACGATCCTGCATGTTGCCATCGAAGGAAGATACGCAGGACATATTGTGATTTCCGATGTGGTGAAAGATCATGCAGTCTCAGCACTTCAATCACTAAAAAACTGCGGGATAGACAGAATGGTGATGCTCACGGGCGACAGTGAGGCAGTAGCCAGCCAGGTCGCGCGTGAACTTGGAATAAAAGAGTTTCATGCAGATCTTTTGCCTGCAGACAAAGTTTTGCGGGTGGAGTCACTCATGGACGAAACGGAGGGAAGAAACAGGAAACTTGTTTTTGTCGGCGATGGAATCAATGATGCACCTGTCCTCAGCAGGGCAGACATCGGGATCGCAATGGGAGCAATGGGCTCTGACGCAGCAGTAGAAGCGGCAGATGTCGTACTGATGGATGACGATCCGAACCGAATCGCAATGGCAATTCGCTTATCTCGAAGGTGTTTGCGCATCGTAAAGAAAATATTCTGCTTGCGATAGGAATCAAACTGGCCTGTCTGTTCCTGGGAGCAATCGGCATTGCAAACATGTGGTTTGCCATTTTTGCCGATGTGGGAGTGATGATTATAGCCGTCTTAAATGCAATCCGCTGCCTTGTCGTAAGGAAACAGGAACCATGATCCGGGCATGATCCAAAACCCTCTTTTTCTGTCCAAAAAGGGGGTTTTATGCTAAACTGAGGAGAAAAGAGAAAGAAGATCAGGGGAGACAAGTGTGAAAAAAGAGGAATATAAAGAGCGCGCCATGAGGATTCGCTCGCTGGCAGACGAGCAAAAATTCAAGGCCGCGGCTGATCTTGCGGATTCCATTGACTGGAACAGGGTTCGTAGTGTGAAGATGCTGGGACTGGTCAGTGATATTTATAAAGCAATCAGACGATATAAGGACAGCAGAGACATCATGCTGTTAGCATATCAGCATGCGCCGGAAGACAGCAAGTTGGTTTACTATCTTTGCGAACTGGATCTGAAACTAGGAGATTTCATCGGAGCCATGGAGTGCTACAAGGAATTTGTACGCCTGGCGCCACAGGATGCGGGTCGATATATCTTACAATATAAAATATATGAAGCACAGGATGTCAGTTTGGAGGAGCGGGCATCCGTTCTGGAGGAGCTCAAAAAGCACAACTATATCCCGAAGTGGGGATATGAGTTGGCTTATCTCTATCATCGAATGGGAATGGAAAGTGCCTGTGTCGCGCAATGCGATGAAATGGCGGCCTGGTTCTGTAGAGGCAGCTATGTAGTCAAAGCGCTTGAGTTAAAAAATTTGCATGCGCCGCTGAGCAGGGAACAGTATGACATTCTGGCACGGGAAAAGCCGGGGACCTATTTTGGAAGACCGGATGATTTCGAATCCGGAATGAGGCAGGAGAAGGATGAGAGGATGCAGCCCCAGTCTACGCTGCAACCACCCCTGCGGAATGCACAGGAAAGTAGAATCGGAAGGTTTCGGGATTATCAGGGGTTCGTGGCGCCGACAGGTTCATCACGGACAGGAGCCGGGTGGCAGGTGCCGGACCAGTCTTGGGATACAGGGATAGAAGAGACGGAGGATCGGAATTGGACTGGTGCAGGGCGGCAGATCGTTGATTCATCATGGGAAGGCGTAGAACAAAAGACAGACGGGCAGGGATCTGAGGCGGAAGAGACAGAGAACACAAATCAAGGAACCATAGGTCGGGAAGAAGTTGAGAGGAAGCAGAGTACGCTGCCGTACGAACCGGAGCCGATAGAAACAGCGGGTGAACCGGTACAGCTGCCGGACAACGAGCTTCCTGAATTGCTTCCCGGTAGCCGCTCTTCCGGGCAACAACCGGGAATAGATCAAAGCACCGGAAAGAGTCCTCAGATATCAGAGGAGCAGTGGCTTGATTCTCTGCTTGCCCAGAGAACCGCGATGCCTCAGCAACAGGAAACAAACGGGCATTTTGATGAAATGCTGGAAATGGACGGAGACGGCCAGATGAGCCTCCTTGTCCCGGAGGGAGAGCCGGAAGAAGAGCAGGTTACAGGACAAATTTCCATTGATGATATCATGGCCAAGCTTCGGGAAGAAAATGAGACGAAGGTAGAGGAGAGAGTCAGCCAGATCGTTCATGGACGAACGGATGGTATGTTTCACTCTTTTGAGAGATCGGTACGGGAAGAGCATGATTTTTTTGCAGGCGGGGTCATAAGACCGGAGAAGACAGAAAAAAACGTCATTCACCCCAATGGGAATATTGTGCCGTTTGCGTATAGCGGAAGCAGTGAAACGGCAGCAGCCAATGCACTGGAAGCAATTGCACGTCAAGCGGCACTGGATGCGGAACATTCCGCTTCGGTATCGGAGAGGATGCAGAATTCGTTCTCGCAGGAAACAGAAGAGTCTTTGTCTGTGCAGAACTCGGAAGCAGAATCCTTAAGTGAGAATGACCGGAGAGGGGACGAAGAGAAAACGGAACAATCCGCCACCATCCATGCAGAGAAGCTACTGGTAGATGGCGACAGTGATCAATTGCCGGAGGAGAAGCAGAGTTCCGATACGGATCATTTGCTGGAGGAGAAGAATTCAGGCACAGATCAATTGATGGATCGGGAACCGGATCAGGATACGATCTCGCAAGAAGCCTCCCAGGACGACAGCGAGGAAGAATCCGCAGAGGAAGCAACAGACGGGGGGGAGACAGAGGAAGTTCCGGCAGAGAAGGCAGAAGGAGAGGTCCTGGGGCAGGAGAAGTCGGAAGCGGAAGAAGAGCCGGAAATTGTTTCTGAAGGACTTTCGGAGAAGATGGGGGAGAGCGAATCAGAGGAACTTCAAGAAGACAATTCAGAGGTGCTTCGAGAAAGTAGCCCGGAGGGGGAATCGGAGGTACTTCAAGAAGACGATCCGGAAGGTATTCCGGAGGAGACTCCGGATGAAGAAGCGGAAGAAGAGACAGTAGAAGAGATAAAAGAAGAGGCAGCACAGGGGCAGAATGTGCCGCGTTCCGAGAAGGCAAAACACAAACATAAAAGGCGTAAGGACAAGGAAGAAGGCAGGGCAACCGTATCGGCAGGCAATGTAGCGGAAAGAATCAAAGGCCTGTCGGAGCAGGAAAAGAAGCTGTATGGAAAGTTTCTGCATAATCATGATACTTGCAATCAAATTGTTCTGGCAATTGATGCGCTCAGTGCGGATCCGTCCATGGGCAATGCAGCCGTTACGGGAAAAGACGATGAAGAGACGCTGAATCTGGCACAGGGCCTGATTCGTTCCATAGCGATTCATAACGAGAATTTTTCCGGAAGAGTTGCGAAAATTAAAGGAGACACCTTACCTGCTGTGCAAACAGAGGAATTTTTGGAACAGCTGGAAAACGGTGCGATGATTATCACGGGTGCATCAAGGCTAACGAGAGATACGAGGAAAGAACTGATACGGGTTCTTAGCGAAAGAAGAAGCATGTGCTGGTGATTCTGATCGATACACAGAAGCACATCGTGGATTTGCTAAATCGGAATCCGGCGCTGAGAGACCTCTTTCATGTACAGGTCAATGCGGAACGTTTGAACGTGGAAGGCCTGGTGGCTTATGGCAGGGAATACGCAAGGGAAAGAGAATATGCCATTGATCACATGGGAATCTTAGCTTTGCATTCCAGGATTGAAGAATTGCAGACTTATGACCATCAGGTGACGACGGAAGAAGTGATGAATATAGTAGATGAAGCGATCGAAAAAAGGGATAGGAGAAATTTTTCCAAACTGTTTGATACCCTCTCACATAAATTGTATGATGAGGATGACATGATTATACTTGGGGAAAAGAACTTTTTACCATAATGCAGGATAGCAGGACAGGGAGGCATTTATGACAGACAGCAGGGTGTTTATTTCCGAGGCAGACGCCTATCTTTTCGGTCAAGGTACACATTATGACATATACAAAAAACTTGGCGCTCATCCATCGCAGGAAAATGGCGAAAAAGGCTATTTTTTCGGTGTTTGGGCTCCGAATGCAGCACAGGTTTATGTCATCGGTGACTTTAACGAGTGGAAGGAAGAAAGCAACCCGATGGTCCGGATGGAAGAAAGCGACGGAATCTGGACGGCATTCATTCCCGGCGTACAAGAGGGAAGCCTGTATAAGTTTTTGATTCTCACACCGGAAGGCAGGAAAATTTATAAGGCGGATCCCTTTGCAAATTATGCGGAGTTCAGACCGGGAACAGCATCCAGGACCACCGATCTTTCAACCTTTCGGTGGACAGATCAAAAGTGGCTTGAGGATAGGAGCAGGAAGAATCTCTACGAAGAGCCGATGGCGGTCTATGAATGCCATATCGGATCGTGGATGAAACATCCTAGTCATCCGGACGGTGGGTTTTATACCTATCGGGAATTCGGAGACCGCTTGTTAGAATATCTCAAGGAAATGAAGTATACGCATATCGAGCTGATGGGGATTGCCGAGCATCCTTTTGATGGATCCTGGGGGTACCAGGTGACCGGCTATTATGCGCCGACTGCAAGGTATGGAACACCGGAAGACTTCATGTACCTGATCAATCTGATGCATCGAAACGGGATCGGGGTCATTCTGGATTGGGTACCGGCTCACTTTTGTCCGGATGAGCATGGACTGGCTTGCTTGACGGACAGTGTATTTTTGAAGATCCGGATCCCAGAAAGGGTCAACATCCCGATTGGGGAACCAGAATCTTTAATCTGGCAAAAAACGAAGTAAAAAATTTCCTTATTGCAAACGCACTGTACTGGATCAGGGAATTTCATGTAGACGGACTGCGCGTGGATGCGGTTGCCTCTATGCTCTATCTGGACTATGGAAAGAAAGATGGAGAATGGGTTGCCAATATCAACGGCGGCAATGAAAATCTGGATGCGATTGAATTTTTCAAACATCTAAACAGTGTGGTGCGCGGAACTTATCCGGATGTCATGATGATTGCCGAAGAGTCGACCGCGTGGCCCAGAGTGACGGATACCATTGAAAATGGAGGGCTTTATTTTACCTATAAATGGAACATGGGATGGATGCATGATTTCTGTGACTATATGAAACTGGATCCCTTTTTCCGCAAGGGTGCGCATCATATGATGACGTTTGCGATGAGTTATAATTCATCGGAGCATTATATCCTGCCCCTATCCCATGACGAAGTCGTGCATTTGAAGTGTTCGATGGTAGAAAAAATGCCCGGATATCAGGTAGACAAATATGCAAACCTGCGCGTAGGTTATACCTTCTTGTTTGGCCATTCCGGTAAAAAGTTGTTGTTCATGGGACAGGATTTCGGACAGGAAAGAGAATGGAGTGAAGAAAGAGAACTCGATTGGTTTTTGCTGGGCCAGGATCTGAACAGAGGACTCAAAGATTACGTCAAAGAGCTGCTGGAGCTATACCGCAACCATCCGGTCATGTACAAAATAGACAGCGATTGGAGCGGCTTTGAATGGATCAATGCGGATGATGCGCAGCGTAGCATTTATTCCTTCTTCCGGAAAGATGAAACTGGAAAGAACCGAATTCTTTTCATCCTGAATATGACGCCAATCGAATACAAAGATTTTCGGGTGGGTGTTCCGGAAGCGGGAACTTACAAACTCTTGCTGGATTCCGCAAGTACGAAGTTCGGAGGTCAGGGCAGCAATATTTCCCGGACGATTCGGTCAAAGGACGGTGCTTGCGACTGGAGAGAGCAGTCGATCGGCTTTGATCTGCCGGCCTATGGAGCAGAAGTGTTTCTGATTCCGGATGCAAGGGAAGAAGTGCAGGCGGGCAAAAAAAAGACCGTTCGGAAAGAGACAGAAGTAAAAGAGAAAGAAAAGGAAGCGTCCACCGCATCCGGGAGAAAGACGGCTGCAAGGGCGGATAAAGGGAAAAAAGTTTCCTAAGGGAGTAAGAAATATTTTCAAATGACCGAAATATAGAGTGATTGCCAGGGAGGGCGATCACTCTTTTCTTTTTATCTGTCAATATTCTTCGTTTCTTCACGGATGAGGACTCGGAAAGACTTCGTAAAGGGTGGTAGGTTTACGCAGTGAATATCGTACTGGATCATCATTCCGCAGAAGAAATCCGTGTACAGGATCTTTCTAAGCGAACAGAGCCCCATTTAGGGAAAACAGAAGGGTTGCCTAGATATCATGGAAAGTTGCAGGAGAAGACGAACCCCGCCTTTCGCAGAGACCATGCACAGGTTTTACCCGGACAGGAGAGAGAAAAAAACTCTGCGCTGATTGAAAGACAGGCGCAAAAGGGCCAGGAGACCATGAGAAAGATGGAACTGGTCTTATCTCATACTTTGTCCTCTGCCGACTATCAAAAGGCAAAACAGGAAGGCTTCGATTGGTCGAAAATCGATTTTGATCAAGCCGTTACGATCATGGATCACATCAAGGCGGCGGTTCTCGCAGGGGGGGAAGAGGTAAGCGGGTTTACCGACCGGATTGACCTCAAAAAGCTGGAAGAAATTACCGGCTCCGCCAGTAGAGCCATCCAATTGAAAAATTCATTTGAAGAAAACGATCTTCCTTTAACGGAAGAAAATTTAGACGCAGTAAAAAAAGTGGTCGAACTAAATGAAATGCTGGAAGAACCGTCTTCGGAAGCGATTCATTTTTTGCTGGAAAATCAATCCGAAATCAGTCTCAAAAATCTATATGTGGCCGAGCATGCCTGTGCGGAAGGAAAGTGGAAGAGCACTCAAGATCAAAAAGCAGAGGACGAGAAATGGAATCTGCTGAAAGATCCCAATCTGCAGGGGCAGATCCGAAATCTGATTCAGGATGCAGGGCTGTCCGACAGGCGGGAAGAAGCGGAAGATACGGCAAAAGAGCTGTTTCTTCAAGGGACACCGTTGACAAAGGACAATTTAAAAGGCAGCGGTCGATCTGAAGTCGGTTACCGTCCCGCTTTCCTTTACAGAACTGACCAAACTGGCAGCAGGAGCTCTTGCAAACGGAGAGAAACCGCAGGATTGTTCATTTATTAAGCCTGGCAATCTCTATCGTAAGGCGCAGGAAATAGAGAAACAAGTCAGAAGTATTACAGAAGATCAACTGTCGGAAGTGTTGCAAAATGGAAAGGATTTGACGATTCAAAACCTGACCGAGGCGAAAGGAGTCCGGGGCCAGGGAGGAATCGAGTTGTTGTCGGCCAGAAGGCAGTTAGAAGAAGTGAGACTTGCGATGAGCGCGGAAGTCAATCTGGTGATGCTGCGGAAAGGAATCCAGATTGATACGGTTCCGATGAAAAAACTGATTCAGGAACTGGACCGGGCCATAGAAGAGAAAGCAGTCTCACTCTTTGGGGGATCTGCACCAGAGACAGAGGGTGAAGAAGAAAGCAAAAAAGTAGAAGGCTGTGTTGCAAAATATCGTCTTTATCTGGAAACAAATGCGAAGGTAGAAAGCTTTAAAGAACTCCCTCTGGGCGTACTTGGCGCAATGAAGGACACCTTCGAAGAAGATACGCTCGATGATATTTTTACAGGGGCGCAAACCTGGAAGCTGAGAAATAAAACAGCACAAGATCTTTATGAACAGATGCAAACAGAAGTCAGAGCCGATCTTGGCGATGATATCAAAAAGGCTTTTGCAAGAATCGATTCTCTATTGGAGGAAAACGGGTTCGACGTAAACGAGGAAAATCGTCGTGCGGTTAGAGCACTTGGCAGGAACAGAATGGACATTTCAGCCGAAAATCTTTCTGCTGTACGAGCAATGGACAGTAAGTTAAGGCAGGTTGTGCACTGTTTGAAACCGGGTGCCGTACTGGAGATGATCCGGGAAAATAAAAACCCGTTGAAAATGACAATAGAAGAACTGGCGGAGTATTTCAGGCAAAAACAAAAAGATCCTCAGTTTGAAGAAGAAAAATATGCGAACTTTCTCTACAAGTTGGACCGGACGGGAGGGATTACAGAGGTGGAGAGAGAGAGTTACATTGGGATCTATCGTCTTTTTGCCAATCTGGAAAAAACGGACCATGCTGCCATTGCGTATTTGTTAAATACAGGTGCAGAAATGACCGTAAAAAATCTGTTGGGAGCGCAGAGATCCCTACAGACGAGTAAGAAGGGGATCAATGTCAAAGCAGATCAAAACTTTGCAGGGCTTGATTTACTGCAAAACCAATCCTCTATCGACGAGCAGATTGCAAGTGCATTTTCCTACTACGGGAGCAAGTCTTCACATATTTTTTCCTTATTGGAGCCGGAAAAGTTGCATGCAATGAAGAGGGACAGAAACCAGGCAGATCCGGAAGAAGCGACCTTGGTGGAGTTGGACGAGGCTATGCAGGAAACGGACGGGGAGGAAGCGCTGGGGCTGGAGTTGGAGCAGGCACAAAGAGCTGAGCTTCGTAAGACCCTGGACCATCCGGAGGAAGCCGGGAAACTGTTAGAAGAAAGCGGCATTTCTGTGAGTGTGGATCACCTTCTGGGGGCAAAGAAAGTTTTGCAGAATCGAAGCAGGAAGGGGAATCGGCATCTGGTGGTCCAGGAAGAGGCGTTCACCGGGCAGCAAAGCGAGCTGCGAAAGCTCCTTCCCGCACTGGGGGAGGTAGAAGATTACCCTCAATTTTACCGCGAGAAGATGGAGCAAGTTGCAACAAAAGCTGCACGAGGTGACAGAAAACGAAACGAAGGGGTTCCTGGATATCAAAGCGATTACCCTACTGCATAAACAGTTATCCGTCATGAGCGCAATGGCGAATAAAGATCACTTCGAAATTCCGCTTGAGAGCGAAAACGGCATGATTTCCATGAGTGTGACACTAAGGCGCGGAGGAGAAAAACAGAAAAATCCGGAAGCGGAAATTGTTTTGGAAGTACAGGAAGGCAATATACTGCGGGCGAATCTCCGGGCGGACGAAGGAATCTCGATTATAGAGATCGAATTATCAGAAGCAGATCGCCCGGAAAACAAGAGAAAGATAGAAGAATTGAAAGAACGGTTTTCCGAGCTGTTTGGCGAGGAGAAGCAAGGAAAGACAAGTCAAGTGAAGGAGCTGCTGATGGGAGCAAAATGCCTCGTAAAGGCAGCGTTGCCGCTTTATGTACAGGAAGTTGCATGAACAGAAATCCAGGATCAAACGGGAGGAAATGAGATGATTATTAATTACAATGTTTCAGCGTTAATTGCCAGCAATGCCTTATTCCATAATGACAAACAGTTATCGGAGTCGATCGGAAAGTTGACGAGCGGATACAAGATCAATCACGCCAAAGACAATCCGTCCGGGTTGGCAATGGCAAAACGAATGAATGCGCAGATTCAGTGTATGAAGGTGGCTGATGACTCTACAAATGACGGAATCAATATCATCAAAACCGCGGATGGAGTGCTGGGAGAGCTGCAGGACATGCTGCAGAGAATGAATGAACTGGCGATCAAGGCAGCCAACGGCACAAATACCGAAGATGACCGTGAGACCATTCAGAGAGAGATCACGCAGTTAAAGAGTGAGGTTACCAGAATTGCGGACGCAACACAATTTAACGGGCGAAACCTTTTGGACGGAACCTTTGATTATCGCACGTATACCACGGTAGGTGGAGCAACGGATCCGAAGGTAGAGGTGAGCTATTATTCCGATGAAATGAGAAGCGGAAAATACACGATCGCGATGCCACAGGCAAACTATAATGCGAGCGGGAACCGTCTGGAAAATATAACGGCGGGGGCGCCGGTGACCGTCACCGATGCGGACGGACAGGTCATTCCGGATATGATTGTGAAATCGTATGACGGAGACATCATAAAGATTGCAAATGATAAAGGGCAGGAAATTGATGTCAAAGCCGACCGAAATATTGCGGCAGGAGAGCTGGTAGAAGTAGATTTGACCGGAATTTGTGCCATGAGCATTCAAGTAGGTGCAAATGAGGGACAGTTGTTGGATGTTCGAATTCCCAGGATTTCCCTCTCAACCCTTGGCATCTATAATACAAATGTCACAAAGGAAAGAGATCCTGCGGCAGTGGCAGCAGGCCAGCTGAATTCACAGCAAGCTTCGCAAATGGCGATTGCGGAAGTGAAGAATGCCATTCATGAAATTTCCAATATACGTTCCAGGCTGGGAGCGTATCAGAACCGGATGGAGCATACGGACAGCAATCTGAACAGCACCGGAGAGAACATGACCGCATCCTATTCCAGGCTGATGGATCTCGACATGGCAGAAGAGATGACCAATTATTCTACCTTGCAGGTTCTTACACAGGCGGGCATCTCCATCCTTTCACAGGCAAATGAAAGACCGGCGCAAGCCTTGCAGCTATTACAGAACTAAAGGAAATCCATCCACTGTCAAAAGCGGATGTCATATTTAATCGGTAGAGGAAAAGAGGTCGGGGTTGACCAAGGAACGTAAGCAGGTATATACGAGAAGAATCACGGAAGCCAACCGTACGCAGTTAATTACCATCGTATATGAACTTGCAATGGAATATATGGACGAGGCCATCGAGGCGGAAAAAAAATCCGATCTGACAGCGTTTGCAGATGGTCTTCGTCATGCCGACGCCTGTGTGGATGATCTGTTAAAAGCACTGGATATGAAGTATGATCTTTCCGAGAATCTGCGTGAACTCTATCTGTATGTGAAAAAACAACTCATCTGCGCCTCCGGAAAGCGGGATTTAGAGAGTCTGAAAGAAGCCAGGCAGATCATGGAAAACCTGCATCGGGCATGGAAGCAGATTGAGTCAAAGGATTCCTCCCCGCCGGAATTCAAGAACAAGCAGACCGTTTATGCCGGGCTGACCTACGGGAAAGGGACCTTGAAGGAGAGCATCGAAGGGGATACCTACAATCGGGGAATCCAAGCATAAATAAAAAGAAAAATATATATAAATATAGTCTTTACAAAAGAGGAACCATGTGATATGATCACCTTCCAAACGGTAAGGGAACGATCACATGGTTTTTCTCATCCCGATCGGGCCGTTTCATTCTTATCAGAAATCCAGGCTCTCAAGAATCAGGTCTAGGAGCCGGTGACCGGAAATCTCTTTCCGATCGCAAGTATCCAAATGAAATGTTACACATCTATTTTTCACATCCGTTGTCTGATCCAATCCTCAGACTTCATGGATTCCTTTCTCAGACTTCATGAATTCCATTTTCAGACTTCATGAATTCCATTTTCAGACTTCACGAATCCATCTTCCAAATTTCTCTTTGACCCGAATTTCAGAAGGAGGCGCGCATGCCAGAAATCTGCCTATCCGTATTTGCCGTGGTGACGGCTTATGCGGATCTGACCAACGACAAAATTTATAACCAGATGACAGTAATCACGATGATCACAGGGCTCACCTTCTCGGCATTAGAAGGAGGAAGGACAGGGATGTTGCAGGCGCTTTTGTCTGTCTTGGGGGCGTTTCTTCTGCTATTCCCGGTCTACTTCCTGCTCCACGGGATCGGAGCGGGAGATATCAAATTGTGGATGGCGCTGGCTACTTTTTTCCCCTTTGATCAAATGCTACGGATTCTGGTGGTGTCCTTTGTGATCGCAGCAGGAATCGGGATCGTCATTCTCTGGAGAAGCAGAGGTCAAAAAGGGCGGCATACCCTGCATTTTGCCGTTCCCGTCATGCTGGCAGTCTTATTGTCCATAGGAGGTATCTATTGAAAAAAGACGTTCTGATGATCTGTTCAACGGACAGCCTATTTATGAGAAGACTGGATGGATATTTGAGAACACATTTGCATCTGGATTTGGAAATTGTGAACGTTTCAAGAGCAGAGCTTCTGCATCAGCTCCCGGAAAGCAGGCGGTGTGCTGTTCTGGTTATTACAGAAAGCAGTGTGTCCAAGGCGGAATTGAACGAATTTGAGAATGTATTGATTTTAATGGAGAAAGCAGAAGGAGTCGCGGAAGAAGAGGAACCTTATTTGCAGCAAACAAGAGACAAGGGGGATATACCAGACAACCTGCAAAGGATCAGAAGAATTTCCAGATACCAGAGTGCAGCGCGGATGAAGGAAGAAATTATTGCTCTGTGTATGGAGATGGATGACACGATTTGCGGGATTCGCTACCTGAGCGGACTTCATGTGATCGGGTTTTATTCTCCGATGAAAAGGGCGCTACAGACCACGATGGCACTCACCATGGGAGAAATGCTTGCAGAGACGAGACCGACCTTGTATCTCAACTTTGAGCCGTTTCCGTCTCAACTGTTTATAGAAAAGAGAGGGAAGGGAGACATTACCGACCTGATTTACAACTGGGACTGCGCAGAGAATAAAACCAATTTATATCTGGAAAGTTATAGGCAGCAGCTTGGAAATCTTGCCTATATTCCGCCAGCAAAATCGTACATGCAGTTGTCGGATATGGATTTTCTCTCTTGGAAACGATTCTTTCTGTCCATTGGGAAATACAGCGATTACGAATATTTGATCCTGGATTTGTCTGAAACCTTTCCGGAACTATCACAGGCATTAGACTTATGTGACCGGGTCTATACCGTGTCCAGAAAAGGAAGCAATGCTTTTGTGAAAATGAAATCCTATCAGAATTGGCTTTTCACAAACGGGAAGGAATCGCTTGTGAAAAAGACAACGATTTGTGAACTTCCTTACTTTGACGGAATGGGTGGCGCAGCGTCGGAACTACATCATAGCATTTTGGCAAAGTACATTTTACAGAAGAAGTTGCTACCTTTGGATGTGGAGGAAGAAGAAAAAGAAGAGGAAGGGACCCAGGGACGCCTGAGAAAGCAGTCACCTGGGGAGTGCGAGGAAATCGATTGAAAGAGAAGAGTTTGAAAAGCACAGACAATTGATCCGGAATGAAATCTTTCAGTCTTTGGATTTTTCCAGAGAAACGACGGATGAAGAAATGTATGAACTCATCGACAGGTGGCTTCTGGATTCGGTAAAAGAATTGCCCATGACAGCCTCAGAACGCCTTCGCATGAGGAAGGAACTTTTTGCCTCTATTCGCAAACTGGATGTGCTGCAGGAATTGGTGGACGATCCGGGTGTGACGGAGATCATGGTGAATGGAACCGACAATATATTTGTAGAACAGAGGGGGAGAATCCGGCGTTATGAAGCCGGCTTTGAATCAAAGGAAAAATTAGAAGACGTCATCCAGCAAATCGTAGCAGGATGTAACCGTGTGGTCAATGAGGCGTCTCCGATCGTAGATGCCAGGCTGGAAAACGGATCGCGTGTCAATATTGTGCTATATCCGGTGGCCTTAAACGGACCGGTCATCACAATCCGCAGGTTTCCGGAGCATCCGATGACCATTGAGAGACTGATTCGAATCGGTTCCCTGCCGGCATTTCTCAAGGAATATTTAAGTACGTTGGTGAAGGCAAAATATAACATTTTTATCTCAGGGGGAACGGGCTCGGGCAAAACAACCTTCCTAAACGCCCTGTCCGACAGCATCCCCGGCGATGAGCGCGTCATTACCATTGAAGACAATGCGGAACTGCAAATCCGGCATATTCCGAATCTGGTTCAGTTGGAGGCAAGAAATGCCAACGTGGAGGGGTGTAAGGAAATTACCATTCGAGATCTGATTAAATCCTCCCTGCGAATGCGTCCCGACCGAATCGTGGTCGGAGAGGTCAGAGGAGGAGAAGCGATCGATATGATCAGTGCTTTTAATACCGGTCATGACGGCTCTTTATCAACGGGGCATGCCAATAGTGCAAGAGATATGCTTTCCCGTCTGGAAACCATGGTACTAATGGGGGGGAATGGAGCTGCCTCTTCCTGCAATCCGAAGACAGTTGGCGAGTGGGATTGATCTGATCGTGCACTTGGGGCGGCTTCGGGACAAAAGCAGGAAGCTGCTGGAAATCTGCGAAGTAACCGGCAGGCTGGACGTGCATACAGGAGAAGTAGAACTGAATTCGCTCTATGCATTTACGGAGACGGGTACGGATGACGAAGGAAAAATCAAAGGAGAATGGAGAAAGAGGAATGAATTGGAGCACAAAGAAAAATTGGAAGCAGCGGGTCTGGAGCTGCCGACCGAATAAAAAAAGATATTCCATTGATTCTCCGGTCGCTCTTTCTGGCAGGAATGATCGGTAGATTATTCTATGATTCCTGGATTGCCGCCCTACTCTTGCTTCCGGTCTCCATGCTCTATTATCTTCACGAAAAAGAGGAAAAGAAGAAGGCGCAGTTAAGAGAACTGGGGATACAATTTCGTGATGTGATTACAGCAATGGCAGCGAATCAGAAGGCAGGGTACGCGATGGAAAATGCAGTGATGGAGGCCAGTAAGGACGTTGCACTGCTCTACGGAAAGGATAGTAGAATCTATCAGGAATTATTGGGGATTATCAAGGGACTTCGAAACAATGTCAAGCTCGAAGACTTGTTTCTTCGGATGGCGGATCGGTGCGGGCAGGAAGATATTACTGAATTTTGCGAGGTGTTTTCCGTCGCCAAGCGAAATGGAGGAAATATGACCAAGATCATGGAGGATACGGCTTCTTTGATCGGCGCCAAACTGGATACGGAAAAGGAGATTGCCGTCATGATCGCAGAGAAAAAGCTGGAAGCAAGATTAATGGAAGTCATTCCCTTCTTCATCATCCTCTATATCGGATTGGCCAATCAAGGTTTCTTCGATCCGCTTACCATAATTTGTCCGGAATTTTCATCATGAGTGCAGCGCTTGGCGTCTACCTCCTGTCATACATGATGATCGAGAAAATCATTGCAATCGAGGTGTAAATAAGAAATTTTTCTTACGAAAGGAGTATGTGCTTGCAATCGAAGGAGATCCTAAATTACGTGCCGGCCATCGGCTATTCCATCCTTCTTCTCCTGTTCATGATTTTCTACCTGGTCGCAAAGTGGAAGGAAAGCATCCAGGATAGGCCAAAGGGATTGCAGGAAAAAATGCATTTGATGGCGACGTTTCTCTACCATTTTATGAAGAAAAAAAATTGGCTCATTTCGTCGGGGAAGGTTCGTACGGATCTGATGGCGGTTGTCCCCCAAAAGAAAATAGGAGAGGCGGAAGAGGAATATTATACACAGAAGTTTTCCTTTATCTTGATGTTGGTTCTGATAGGTCTGATCCTTGCGCTGGCATTGTCTGTTGCATCCGTGAATGAAAGGGTTATGGAAGGAAACAAAATACCAAGAAAATCCTATGGAGAAGGAGATTTCGAAACCGCATTGAAGGCAGAAGGAGCCGGTGGAGAAGCACTTGGCAAGTATGAGGTTCAAATCGGAGAGCGACTTTATACAAAGGACGAAGCAGATGAACTGTTCCAAAAGGCAAAGAAGAAATTGCCAAAGGTCATTCGGGGTGAAAACAAATCGATCAAATGCATCAAAAACAAGCTAAACCTCTGTTCGAAGCTGGAAGGATATCCGTTTACCATTCACTGGGATAGCAGCAATTATTCGCTCATGGATACCGATGGTACGCCGGGGCAGCAGAATCTGCGAGAGAGCGGAGAGGAGGTGAAGCTAACCGCCTTATATACCTATGCAACCTGGAAATGGGAACAGGTGATCACGGTTCGTGTCATGCCGAAAGACCGGACACCGGAGGAAATGAAAAGGCAGCAGATGGAAGAGGCGTTACGTCAAGCAAATGAGAGGAGCGCCTTCGATTCCGAGATGACTCTGCCCGGGGAAGTTCAAGGGAAAAAGCTAAGATTTAGAGAAATGCCCGAAGACTTTAGTCCGTATTTTTTCCTGATCAGTGCGATATTAGCCGGCCTGTTTTACTTTCTGAAAGACAAGGAATTGAACAAGCAGGTAGAACAGCGGGACCAGATGCTTCTCCTTGGTTATGCGCAGTTTGTGTCAAAGCTGACCTTGTTCCTGAGCGCGGGCCTGACCATTCGCGGAGCCTTTCATAGAATGGAGTTCGATTATAGAAAAAAGAGAAATCACGGTTTGCCGGAAAGCCCGCTATACGAAGAGGTGAGTCGTGTACAGAGAGAATTGGATGGTGGCGTATTTGAGGCGGAGGCGTATGAACATTTTGGAAGGAGATGCAGACGGCAGGAATATACGAGGCTGATCACACTTTTGATTCAAAATCTGAGAAAGGGAAGCAACGAATTGCTGTTGCAGTTGAAGAGAGAAAGCGGTGTTGCAGCAAGTGAAAGGATGGATCAGGCAAGGATCAGAGGAGAACAGGCCAGTACCAAACTGATGCTCCCGATGATGTTAATGTTGTTTGTCGTCATGCTTCTGGTCATGGTGCCTGCCTACTTATCGTTTTAGAATGCAACCTCAGGAACACAGCGGTTCCGGTAGCAGTGAACGGATCCTGTCATCGGAGTGGAAAATGGAGGGATACATGAACCGTCGAGATGGAAAGCGGTGGTAAAAGGCAAAAGAATCTTTTGAAAGGAACTGTCCCGAAACAGATCTTGATAGAAGAACATGAAAAAAGGAGGAAACAGCATGAAAAAGAAATTGCAAAAAGTTGCATCAGAGGCCAGAGCGTTTTGGCGGGATGAATCGGGGATGGGAACGATTGAAGTCGTCCTGATCATCGTCGTCCTTGTCGGACTGGTGATTGTCTTCAAGAAGCAGATCAGCGGACTGGTCAAGGATATCATTAGTCACATCAAGTCGGATGCGCAGACTGTCTATAATTGACGGCTATCTGACCGTATTCTTTCTTTAATCTGCGGGATTTTGCTATCCCTCATTCTGGCGCTGTTTTACGGCGCCAGAATCGGAGAAGTCAGGTTGAAGAGCGAGATAGCCATGGATATTTCCATGAACTCGGTTCTGGCGGAATACAGCAGAGCGTTATTCGACCAGTATGACCTTCTGATGGTAGACATGTCTTACGGGACCGAAAATGGCAATATCGAAAATGTAGAAACCCATTTTAAGAACTACCTCGACAAAAATTTCGCTAGAACTTTGATCGGGAGAGCCACCAGTAGTTCCAATCTGACAGGGACCAGTTGCTCTGAAGCGAAGATTCCAGCCTATTCTCTAGCAGGAGATGGAAGCGGGTCGGTTCTGCGTAGGCAGATTCTTGCTTATATGGAGGCAGAACCTCTGGAAAAAGAATTTTCAGAAGTAGCAGGTCAGGTCAAAGTATTAAAGGCAGAAAACCTCGATTCCTATGATGTGGATCAGGAGGCGAGGAGAAGGAAGCAGGAGCTGGATGATCTGTTTGAAGAGAATGAGGTGGATGAAGAAAAGATGGATGATTCCACCATCGAAAAAGCCTCTTCTTTGTGGGATCAGGCAGTTTTGGACAAATGTATTACCAATCGGTGGGGATTATCCTCTGTTGAGGTACCTTTAAGAGAGTTTTACTCCCATAGACAGGGACATTTGTATGGAACCGGTTTGGATGATGTGAGGGAGATCACGCTCACCGAGTCGCTACTCTTTGATCAGTACCTTTTTGAGAAATGTGGAAATTATAGGAATGTGCTGGAAAAATCACGCCTGAAATATCAGATTGAATACCTGATTGTGGGAAAAAATAGCGATCAGGAAAATTTAAGCAAGGTCCTGGAGACAATTTTATTCTGGAGAGCAGCGTCGAATTTTTTCAGTATGGAGACGGATGGACGAAAAAAAGCACAGACCTTGCGCCTGGCTTCTCTGATCGGCATTGTGATACCTATCGAAGGATTGGTTCCGGTGTTGGACGCCTGTCTGCAAATCTATTGGGTTTTAGCAGAAACCGTAGCAGATTTGCGATGCCTGACGAACGGGGGGCGGGTCAATCTAATCAAAGGACACAATGAGTGGCACCTTCCCAATTTGATTGATGTTTTGTTTGCGGATCGTGAATATAAACACTGCCGTAAGGGGGGGAGGATTAGACTATGCGGGATATCTGCGCTTACTTGTGTTTCAGAAGTCTCTTTTTGAAAAAACGGATCGTTTGATGGATCTGATGGAGATGGATATCAGAGAGACACCCGGCAACAAAGCGTTTCGAATGGATGCTTGTCTTGACTGCATGACAGGCGAGATGCAGGTAAAGAGCAGAATCGGATACAGTACCTCACTAAGCAGAACCTATGGCTATGAAATGAGAGATGAAAAACAAAAATAACCGGATAGCAGGACTAGAAGGGCAGGATGGATTGTAAGAAGCGTTGGAGGAAGCGGGGAGAGATGTCCTTTTCTGAGAAAATGAAGAAGATCATCAAAAACGGGAAGAAAGGAGGATGGACGCCTCTCCGAAGAATGGCACGGAAAAGGATGTCTTTTCCCGCTTCCCTTACGGTAGAAGGGGCACTAATCATCCCCATATTTCTTTATTTTTTTATCAACATGAACACGTTGTTCGATATTATGCGCGTGCAAGGTGAGGTAGAAGCGGCACTGCATCAGACGGGAAACAAGATGGCCATTCAGATGTTTGATGTCAAATATGGCGCCAGCCTCATTGGAATGGATGACGAGATGGAAACGAGTGCGGGAGACCTTGGCACTTCCATCCTTTCAACGGTTTACGCCTCCTCCAAGGTAAAAGATTATCTGGGACGTTACTGCAAGAACATGAATTGCGTAGTCGGTCAAAAGGATGGAATTGGATTCTTAAGATCCGGATTCTTTTCAGACGGGGACATCATTGATCTTGTTGCAGACTATCAGGTCCAGCCTTTGATTAAACTGTATGGATTTGACGTATTTCCAATGGAGGCGCGATATTATGGCCACGCCTGGACAGGATATCGTATTCCGGGAACGGAGGAAAAAAAGCCGGAGGAAAGTTCGGAAACAGTCTATGTCACAAGGCATGGAACCGCCTATCATCGAGATCCATCCTGCACCTATATCAGCAGAGAGGTACATAGCAGAAGTAGGGAAGAGTTAGACGCGCTTCGAAATGCGTCGGGGGCCAAGTATTACCCCTGCGAAAGATGCAGAGCGCAGGCGGGAAGCGGCCCCATTTACGTTACGGATTACGGGACTTGTTATCACAGTAGTCCCGGTTGCACTCAAATTGGAGCGTAGCGTGACCGCTATCCCATTAGAGCAGGCTTTGGCACAAGGATACTGCCCGTGCAGCAAGTGTGGCAATCAGTGATAATGTCGCTAAGGCTTTCAATGAAAAGGAAGAGGAACCATCCGGAAGAGAGAATATCGCATAAGCTAAGGAAAGATGACAAAGAGAATGAAAAAGGAGAAAGAAAATGGTGCTAAAGATGATGGGGATGCTGATTCTTGGTATTGCTTCGGTGAGTGATATCCGAACCGGAAGGGTATCGCTGTGGATGGTACTATTGGCGGGAGTCTGCTCGGGACTATCGGCGGTCATTGGGATAACAGATCGTATGACCACGGTTCCGGAATTGCTCTCAGCCATGATACCGGGGGCCGTCCTTTGTGGATCGGGTTTATTTCTGCCAACGCGATCGGATACGGAGACGGACTGATGATGTTTATGGTAGGACCGCTCTTCGGGGTTGAGCGTATGGTAGAAGGAATGTTACTCGCCTTCTTTGTCAGTGCGATTGTTTCTATCCTTCTGATTGTATTGCGCAAGGTGAATAGAAAGACGACGATTCCGTTCATTCCGTTTCTTGCTTCTGCATTGGGGGTGGTTAATTTTGTATTATAGGCAAAGGATATCTACAATCGGGGACGGGGGAAAAAAGGACCTCTTGAGGCTGGAGTATGCCGGATACTTCACTGTAGAAGCAGCACTGGTTTTTCCATTGATATTTTTCTTACTCATTCTCATCTGCCATGTGTCTTTCATGATGTATGCACGCTGCCTAGCGGCACAGGATAATTATTTGATGGCGTTTAGAGCCAGTATTCTGAGGGATGGAGAAGACATGGAGGCGTATATAGATGGGAGACAGAGGGATCAAATCGGAAGAAAATACTTTGGTGTAGACCTGCCGCAAATGGTTGCACGAGCAGATAAAAAGAAGGTGGAATGCGAGACTTCCACAGAGGTGCATAGGAAAGGGTTCGACCTGGCTACAGGAGAGAAATGGAGAATTCAAACGAGGGCGGAGGCCTTCGTGATCAACCAGGCCGCGCACATTCGAAAACTGGATCGGATGACAGACCTAATGCGGATTGGGCTTGAAGAAATGCGGAGGAAGAGGGATGGAGATTAAATATACCAGAGATTTGGACCATAATTACCTGGTGATTGAAACAGAGCAAGAGGAAAACTATCAATGGAAAATGATTGAACAAAATGCACCGGAAGGTCTTTTGAAACACTCGATCAGGAGAATAGATGGAAAGAAGTTTCTGTACTATGAGATTGATGCCAGACAGAATCTTAGCAATTATTTTGCAGTAAAAAAATTGGACAGGGAAGACATGCAGAGGCTGGTAAGAGCCCTTTGCGAGGTGGGAGAAAGGTTGGCAGACTATCTACTTGGGAGTGAGGGGCTGGTGCTGAACGCAGACACCGTCTTTATTGAGCCGAATGCCCGCAGATTTTGTTTTATTTATGTACCGGAAAAAACCGGAGACAGAAGTCTCGGACAGGTTTTTTGAAGAAATGCTGGAAGGAATTGCGACAGAAGATGAAACATTCGTTCAGGCCATGTATCAGCTTTGCGAAGATGCACAAAACGAAAACTTCACTTTAAAGGAATTAAAAGAAACCTCTTTGTGGAGCGGAAAGCTAGAGGAGGAAAAGGATGTAGATCACTGGAGAGCGGATGTCGGGCGGGAAAAATCAGAATTTCAGAATCAATGGACTGCATTCGAAGAAGAGAAGCCAAACGATCGGATAGGAGAAGAGGGGGGAAGAATGGAAGAGGCTGCTTTTCTCACGCAAGGCAGCAGGGAAAGCCCATCGGAGAGAAAGCAAACTGAGAGAAACCAAATTTTCCGGAGCGGTTCGGCCATATTATATCTCTGTATTATTTATTTTGGTGATGCTGGCAGGACTATATGTACGAATGGAGTATGTCCTGACACCGTTAGAGAATGGAGTGTCGCTTGCAATTACATCTCTCTGTGTTTTTTTTGCAATCTTCAATCTGATCATTTCCTATAAGATGGATGTCGGAGAAACAAAGGTACATAAGAAGAAAAGACGCTCTCGTAAATCCAAACAAGCGGAAGAAGAGGACCAAATGGCGGAGAGCTGGCAAATGATTGAGGCGGAGGAAGATATTTTCCGCGATGAGGAAGGAGAGCGCAATCGAAAGCAGTTCAAACAGGAAGCGGCTCTTTACACAGAAAATAAACCGCGCTGCTTTCGTAAATTGTACGGGAGAGACAATCCGGAGAATATTCACATATCGCTGGAGAGACTGCCAATGACGATCGGGAGAATGCCCGGCAGAGTGGACTTCCTGCTGAGGGATGAATCGGTGAGTGGGATCCATGCGCGAATATTTGAAAATGAACGGAAATCCGTCACCATCTGTGATTTAAATTCAACCAACGGAACCTGGTGCAACGGACTTCGGCTCATGCCGAATGAGAGTAGAGAAATCCGTCGCGGGGACGAAATCTGCCTAGGGAATCTGGTATTTGATTACAGATAACAAAGATGCTAAGATGTCATAGACGTAAAGATGTCATAGACGTAAAAATGTCATAGACGTAAAAAAGTCATAGACGAAAAATGGCATAGATAGAAGGGGGAATTTCTCATCATTTTTGTGGATGGATGTGACTATTCTTTGATGCAAGTGAATAGATGATGAGACAGTTATGGAAAGATGGGTCGTTGTGTATGAAAATTAATATCTATTACGGCGGGACGGGGTGTCATTGATGACCCCACACTTTATGTAATCACAAAAATGGCGGATGTGTTTCGCGAACTGAATGTGACGGTTGAGCAGTTTAACCTCTACGAACAAAAAAATAATATTACGGCTCTTGCAGGAAGCCTAAAGGGCGCAGACGGCATCATTCTTGCTTCTACCGTGGAGTGGTACGGGGTAGGCGGGTTTTTGATGCAGCTGTTGGATGCCTTCTGGCTTTATGGGGACAAAGAGAAAATCAGCGAAATCTACATGATGCCCGTTGTGATGTCAACGACCTACGGCGAGCGCGACGGGATGACGACTCTTTCCAGTGCATGGGAGATTTTGAGTGGGACGCCCCTGTGAGGGACTTTGCGGCTTTATAGATGATACAGCAACACTCGAGAAGAACGAAACATATAAGGCGTTGATCGAGAAGAAAGCAGAATATTTGTATCGTACCATCAATCAGAAGCTTTCGGTGTTACCCAGCAGCAATCAGGCGGTCAAGAAAAGGATCTCCATGACCAAGGCGCCGGATTTAACACCACAGGAGTCGGAACAGCTATCTCAGTATGCCTCGGATGACAATTATGTGCAAAAGCAAAAAGAGGATATCCAGGAGCTAACCTCCCTATTCCGTAGCCGCATGAGCGATACGGTTGCCACATCGGATCCCGATCAGTATATGGATCGGTTCCGAGAGAAGTTTCGTCCCAGAGAGGATATAAAAGCGTCTTATTCCATTACGGTAATGGATAAACCGCAGATCGGAACCATATTGCTGACGATTTCCGGAGGAAAGCTAGTGTGCAGCATGGCCAAGAAAGATACGGAGTGTGAAGTTGCCATGCAAATGACAAAAGAAGTACTGGACGACATCATGGTGGGACGCATGACCTTTCAGCGCGCGTTTATGACTGGAACCATTCGAATGAAGGGTGAGTTCAAACTCATGCGCAGTTTGGATCAATTATTCAATTTTATGGACAAGGAAATCTGAGATGGACCAGAACTGGATCCGCGGACTCAGGAAGGCACCTGCGACATTGATTCTTGTTGCGGTGAATACGCTGGTCTTTGTTGCCTGCCTGTTTTCCGGAGATGCCCTGCAAGCGGCGGGAGACCTGGATGTTTCTTCGGTATGTAAAGCGGGAGAATATGGGCGATTGATCAGTGCGATGTTCCTGCATGCCGATCTTTCGCATCTATTCGGAAACATGATACTGCTGCTGTATGCAGGGGCGATGGTGGAGCAGGCATTGGGTCACCTCCTCTTTTTGATCCTCTATCTGCTCTGTGGCATATCCGGTAACGGAATTACGATTCAATATGAAATTTGGACAGGAAATAACTGGTCGAGTATAGGTGCCAGCGGGGCTGTGTTCGGTGTACTCGGAGCGATGCTTATCCTGCTCATTGATCGAAGAAAGCAGTTGGCAGGTGCCATTTTGCTTAGAAGATGGGGACTGATGATCTTGTTTTCACTCATGATCGGTGCTTCCAGCAAAGAGGTTAACAATGTGGCACATATCGGAGGACTGCTGTCAGGAATGCTTATGACATGGATCTATCTTCTGATTTCTGCCAATAGAGCGAGAGGGAGGATTGGCAACACCTGATTTTTCTTGCAGAAGGAGAGGATTGGCAGCATCTGAATTTTTCTTGCGGGACGAGAGAGGAAAAGGCATCACCGGAAAGGGGAGAGAAATGAAAGATCAAAATTGTATTTTTTGTAAAATTGCGAATGGAGAGATTCCGGCTAACACGGTATACGAGGACGATCATTTTCGGGTGATCCTGGACAATGGACCCGCCACTAAGGGACATGCGCTGGTTCTGCCGAAAGAGCATTATGAAGATTTGTTATCCCTTCCGGAAGAGGAAACGGCAAAAGCCTTTCAGTTAGCAAAAAAAATATCCAGACTGCTGAAGGACAGGCTGGGCGCAGATGGCGTCAATGTGATTCAGAATAACGGAGCGGCAGCAGGGCAGACAGTCAAGCACTTTCATATCCATGTGATCCCCAGGTATCAAGGAGACGGACAAAAAATTTTATGGGAGCCGACGAACCCTCCCGCTGAGACACTTGCGCAGATTCGTGATCAGATTTGTGCGTAGAGGGGAACAATCAAAGAAGATCATTGATTCCCGGGATCGTTGATTTCGGAGGGCCATTGCTTTTCAGGGTCATTGATGTTCCAGATTGTCAAATTCTCTATATGGTCTTGCAATTCGAGCACGTACCATATAAACTGGAGTAGTAGTAAAAAAAACACAATAAGGAAATTCTTCAGGGTTGCGTGAAATTCGCTACCGGCGGTAAAGCCCGCGAGCATGTGCATGATTCGGTGAAATTCCGAAGCCGACAGTAAAGTCTGGATGAAAGAAGAATAGTCTAATGATCCTAGACGTATTTTTCAACCCGTAATTGATTTACGGGTTTTTTTGATGGGAATTTCCGGAAAGAGGAAAAATGATGAATCAAGTACAGCAAACAGGAACGATTTACGAAACAAAAACCAAAACTGTAACAGGAATCGCAATGCTCTCCGCTTTGGCTTACATTCTGATGTTTTTTGAAGTGCCGATACCCATGCTTCTCCCAGGCTTTATTAAGATGGATTTTTCAGAGCTTCCGGCTCTGATCGCAGCATTTGCCTATGGTCCGATCTCGGGCGTTGCCGTCTGCCTGATCAAAAATCTCATTCATCTCATGAACACACAGACGGGGGGAGTCGGAGAGCTTGTGAACTTTGCACTGGGTACCATCTTCGTCATGACAGCGGGTGTCATTTACAAGAAAAATCACACAAAATCGGGAGCAATGATTGGCTCTCTATTAGGGGCCACTGCGATGGCAGTAGGCAGCCTGCCGTTAAATTATTACATCATCTATCCGATCTATGAAAACTTCATGCCGTTAGAGACCATTCTTGCAGCGTACCGCGCCATCCTTCCGGTGGTAAAAAATCTGTGGCAGTGCCTGCTGATTTTTAATTTGCCGTTTACTCTTTTTAAAGGCCTTTGCGCAGCCGCAATTACCTTTATCATTTACAAGCCGCTTTCTCCCATCTTGAAGGGGAAAAACTAAGACAGGGAACAGATGAAAAGAATCTAATTTCGAAAGACTTTATCGTAAGCGGAATGAATCAGAAGCAGGAAATCAGTAAAATGCAGGCGGGCAACGTCACTAAATCTAGCGTTGTTTGCCTGCATTTTACAAGATGGTGTAGTGCGGAAGTGTGGCGCAAAAAAGTTTAGCGTCTTCATAAAAAAGAAATTGACAGCGGATATCTGGTAAGGCTATAATATTTCATGCGTCGCTTTTGAAGCGGACACGAAGCATCAGACAGGGAGAAATACTCAAGTGGCTGAAGAGGCGCCCCTGCTAAGGGTGTAGACCGTTCACGCGGTGCGCGGGTTCAAATCCCGCTTTCTCCGTTTTTGCATTTTCACAGTCGAAAAGCAGTATTCATGAGACTTCAAAGAAATTGCAAAAAAGAATAAAAAAGTTCTTGACACAACAAAAGACCGGT
>BNJS01000321.1_pt1 | contig 138793 bp, 142 predicted proteins | sample 8540461 | NCBI WGS metagenome assembly BNJS01 (sample SAMD00202454, study PRJDB9452) | human saliva metagenome | isolation source: human saliva | place: Japan
AGCCCCACTCCTTGTTCATCTGCTGAATTTCTGGTGCCTTCTTGGTTGAAGTATTTAACCCATCATGGAAAAAAAAATAAATCTCCTGTCGGGTCTGTCCATACTCAAACCGACACGTCCCTCAATCTGTATTAAACTAGACTTGGCCAAACAGACGATGGTGGCTTCTACAAAAAGCTTGTCCACCTGAAGGTAACTCCGCTCCAATATTTATCGTACTGATAAGTGTTGTCGGTTCTCCATCTCTCGCAGCTTGTGCTGCTGCTAATCTATCTTCTGTTACAGAGAGATGCAAAGTAATTCTCATTTGGAAGTGCTCCCTGTGAGATTTCTGACTGCTCCCCTTTGCTAATCTGTGAGCAAAGGTGAGTGTAACGGATGAGCTGTCTTTCTCTGCTTCTCAATATGGGACTTTTAACTGTTGACCAAACACTTCTTCCTCTAATATGCGCGATTAAATCGGACAGCCAGACAGATTTAGGGCTAATCAGCGTTTCCAAGCGAAATCGTCTTGGCCAGACTCGATCGTTTTGGTTCTCCTATGCGAACCTTCCTATCTAACTCATCGGTAGAAGTTGCTGTAAAAAGAGATTCTCAGCTACATTCTCCCTTTACTCTATTCTTGGCGGCGTGGTAGAAGCGTGGGATTGTCAACATAAAGGAAAGGCATCTACTTCATCACTATCAGCAAATCAAAAAGCTTGATAAAACTTCCAATGGCTGAGTGGGTCGATCGCAACAGCAATGGTGTTCGAAAATATGGATCAGATTCCCCATGTAATGAGGAGCTATCTCACGAGCAAATCATCTTGCAGCAGCTTGCTATGGCTCAAAGCAAACATCTATACGCGAGGACTGGCCAAACATGCTGCACCACCGCATTGATAAGCTCTAGCCACTGCCGATAAATCGATTTCTGTCTTTCCAGCTCCCGTCACCGCATGTACCAGGGTTGGTTCCTGCTTGTCTACAGCTTGAATTGGTCCTTCTGACACCTTCTCTTGAAAGGAGTTAATTTACCGCGCCATTTGAGAGTATCTTGCTTCCGGAAAAGTCCTCCTGCGAGAAAATGGTATAAAGCGCGGTCACTCACAGCTCGCTTCATCAGTAAACACTCCCTACAATAAATGTGAAATGTGCCGATGCAAATACCATTCTTGTCTAAAATAGCACTATCTTACAACGATTGACAGAAAAGGTTTCACTTCATCCCTTTCTCATTGCTGAGGTTTCTCCACGCCAACTGACGTTTCCTCTTTGGATTAATTCATTCTCCGTAAACAACCGACCGAGGATAATTTGGATTTACTTTCTGCGCTTACTGTTCCGTAAAACCTGAGCGCTTTTGGATGATCAGTACAATTAAATCATGGAATTTAGAACCAATTAAAGAGTCGGACAAGTCCAGAAGAAAATCAAAAATCCGCTTTATCTGTGGCCCTTGAGCGATGTTTATGGCGAAGAAGAGGGCTCGTGAGGTCAGCCCGCCTACCATCAAAAGAACATCTACGAAAGCGACGCATAACTGCTCTGCCTTCATTGTGGGAGACGTGGTGAAAATCAAACGTACAGAGTGATGATGGTGAGCCCAGTAGGTACCTGGCTAGTTCCCATGGCTTGTACTAGAAATCACAATCTCACCAATGTCTGTGTGTGCGGTGACACGCTGCTTTGAGTGTGTGAGGTATTAGTCTGGGCACGTGAGGACTGAATTTCCGTGCCCGCTGTGACAGTGTTGCCCATAGCTGTCAAAAGGAATTGGCAGTGTGTGAAATAAAGGAACGGGCTGGCATTGCTATTCAAAATGTCTTACGCTTCTGTTACCAAGAATACGTAGCTTCATATGAACATAATCTCATGGAACTGGATACAAACTTTACAGATCAAGTCGATTACGGGTGAGTTTATGTTGATAAAGAAGAAAAAGAAACTATTAAAGCTGCACTATGAGGTTTTTAATGGAAAGGTCACTTTAACTGATGAGGTTACGAGAGTTGGAAGTTCCTATAAACAAATTATTAAAATAATAGATATTACAGTGTTTCACTAACTTGTTCTCACCCTTACTTTAATTAGCAACATAAAAGATACTTGCCAAGACCTGCTAGAGATAAAGGACTATTCAAAAGAAAACGGATTGCGTTCTCTTTACACTATTTACTAGAATTGGCCTATGTAATCGCTTAAAGTTAATGTGGCTTGGACCTTATGATGCTAAAAAGTCTGTCACTTCCGGTAGGTTCCATATTACAAATGGTATGAATGACGTTATGCTGAGAGATATCTTGTACAAAGGGGTATTCATGTGTCTGTTTATAACCCAGCGTTACTGAACTGATCGGTCCAGAGCTCCGATTGTTAAACTCAACAATAATGTGCCAGAAGGTTGCTGCGGACGTCTATGTAAAACTGAGCATTTAACCCTGGTTCTTCTAGCAAAGACCATGTACTCTTAGCAGTTGAAAAACTGAACAAGACGGTATTTCTAGAATAAAGTGCTTCCACCATTTAATCTGAAGCAACAAAGTGGAAACACTAGTATTAGACCTTCTGTCATGGGTGGGGGTGCACACTAAAAAGGTATAAAGTCATCATCGTTATGCCTGAAACTGCTGAGTGTAGAACGCCGTAAGATTGTATCCAAACCTATAGCTGGAACTCGTCCTCACTCCTGGTAGCAGAAAGGAATGAAAGATTGCTATTGCCAGGGCCCAAAGTAACTGCCAGACGTGATGGTTTCCTTTACCTCTTGGTTGATCAGCTAATCAGAAATTTTGCAGAAAGAACAACAGGGAACTGGATACTAGCTGCTTTCAGTGAATGGATTAGATGCCTTATTATGGAGTTGGTACCAGTGGAACAATTTCTGGTGACACTCATGCACTCAAATCAACAAATTCTAACATTCAAGTTTTACCCATTGAAACAGACAGATCACTGCTATTCTATCTGGTGAAAAACCTGGACCACAAATTAAATTATCTCAATGGATTTATTCTGATACACTTGATACTAAAAGCCACTATGATGGTATCGGGTAACATCAGACGATGCTCCCTCTCCTTGCTGGACGATGAGAGTGTGGTGGAAAAGGAACTTCCTTGTTGGTATTTCTTCAGCTGCAGCTATCTATGGAACCATTGAAGTTTACTAAGAAATTAAATTACAGTGGAGGTTCACTCTAACAGATGGCATTGAACGATTATTTGTCACGGCACTCTGAATTTGAGTGTGAGTCTCTCTAAATACACTTAGCCCTTATTATAAGGGCTTTTATTTTACTGTAGTAGGAACATTCCTAAAGATGGAAGCTGCATAGAAAAAGAGCAAATTTGGCTACTTTTGTGTAGTTATTCAAGGCTGCTGCCATTGTAGCTGCAACTTCAACTTCAGTCGTTTGCAGCTTTTCGATACCTTCCTGTAACTTCAAAGCGAGCAAGCTCAGCTACTGAAGCGTTAACTGATTCTAAGGTATGCTTCAACTGTCTTTTTGTCATCCATGATGTATGCGGCACAGAAGTTAATGTGAAACGGTCAGCTTTAGTGTTGTCAAAGCATGAAACGATCATTTTACCTGGAGATGGTTTGTCAGATTTTTTCTAGTTTACCTTCTGACCAATTTCAGCTTTGATATCAGCTTCAGCTTGGGCAATAGCATCATCAGTCAATTGAGCTTTTGATGCATACTTCAAGTGTCTGGAAGAGCTGGTTTATTAAACCATTGCGGCTTTCTATTTGTCTTGGTCGATAACATTGGTTCCAATTGTGCAGCTCATCTTTAACAGTTGCTCATCAATTCTTTGCTTAAGAAAGAACTGTTGGTTTCATCACTGCAGTGTGCATTGACAATTGTTTGTAAGTGCTTCGTCTCCCACCTTCAACAAGCTGGTAACGCCGAGCACGTCACCGTTATGTTGGTAAACTCAAAGTGTTGTGCGTCTGTTTTCAATCAAAGGCAAAGCGACGGAATGAATTTTTCTCGATAGTTGCTGTTACGAATACGGTATACAATAAAGTTTCACCTGAGGCATTGTCAAAACAAGAGCTTCTTCATTTGTTAGCAGGTTTTCCTTCAGCAATAACTGGCTATGCGTATTTACAGTTCAACAGGTGGGCATTTTCCATAATAAAGAGTCGGTTTCAGCGTTTACTTGCAATAACTGCTGCAACGACCTGGTGCTGCAAACACCAATTGAGCCTGCAACAACACGGTCAGCTTTTTGCTTTAACCTTTCCCTTTTCTTGAAACAGATTCAATCGCTTTTCGATGTCACCGTCTGTTTCTACAAGCGCTTTGGCGTCCATAACTCCAGCGCAGATTTTCACATAATCTTTTACAAGTTTAGCTGTAATTTCCTGCCGCGTTCTCCTATGTTTTTAAAGGCGGAATGAATAAATACCTCCTCTAATTAGTACTATTTGTATAAATTAAGCATTGTCGCGCCTTCTACAAGCTTCAACGATTTCTTCGATTGAATCTGCCCGAGCTTCTGAAGCCAGCAAATTCTGCTTCAACTACTACTACATCATACTTGACGTCACGTCAGCCAATTTGGCTGATCGATTTAACTGGCGAGATAGCGTCATCGTTAGCTGGGATAATTACATCGATATCGTGGATAGGTATTTGTGTCCGGCCATCACTTCTAACTAGGATTCCCAATTTTTTTAGCTTCTTTAACAGCGATTTACTCTTTATGTGGGTCAGCTACGTACATCACATCCTGGGATACGGGCATATCTTCATTACCATGAAATTTTCAAGGGCATTGCACGTTGTTTTGTTAAATTACGAAAACTTCTTTCTTAGGAAGAACTGAAAGTTCCATCTTCTACGTTTGATTTCTTTCAAACGGGCGATACGTTCTAGTTGTTCCCCAGTTTGCTAGAGTTCCACCCAACCAACGGTGGTTGATATTGACCTGAACGTACTGCTTCTTGGCAACTGCACATCAATACTACTTGTTTTCTTAAGTACCAACGAACAACCACAACTGCATGTTAACTGCTACACATCACGCATGAAGTCATATGCTTAGTCAGCAATATTTACAATTTGTTGCAAGTCGATAACGTGGATTCCGTTACGCTCGGTGAGATGTACCGTCATCTTAGGGTTCCAGCATGAGTTTGGTGACCAAGGGCTTTTCCAGCCTGAAGTTGTTTGTTAGAAATTACATACTTGAGTATTTCTCCTTTTGTTTTTCCTCTTCTTGACTTCAACTCGCAAACGACTAAAACTAGCTAGTTTCTGATTATCAAGAATAGGTATTATCGTTCACACGACAAGTTTCATTTACCATACTTTTCTCAATATTTTCAAGCTGTTTTTAGTAGATTTTTAAAGTATTAAGTTAACTATATAAAGTGGTATAAAGAGACTCGAATAGAGCCTCTTCTGTTTCATTCAGTAGTTTGGATAGATCTATGTTACAAAACTACCTTCTAAGAAGTTGTAGTAGGTGCAGACCATCCACGTTTATTTCCGATTGTGGCCGATTTCCACCATAGCTTTGATTCAGATACTTGCATTTCTGCTGATGAGGTAAACAGCTGTAACGCTACTGCTTACGTGTGTCCATATCCACCGTCATTTCCAGCATGCAATCGCGCCAACTTGGGGTGTAGTATCCTTGTATGGACTTGCTGTAGCTGCAGCACTTGTAGCCCACTGTGCTCCATTACGCCCAGTCGTCTCCAGCCCATGAGGGGCCGGTCGGCACTCCCATGTCACTCACGAGTTGAGATAGCTTGGAGAGCATTTGTACCGTATGTTTGGACGATGTTTCTTTCTGGTGCAGGTGCGTAACTTGAAGATGATTCAGATAAGAGCTAGATACTGCTTGAACTTCTGCTGTAAAAGTTGTATTTCCAGAAGCAACGACTGGTTTGTTGTTGACTTGCTTGTTTAGCTTATAAGCAGCTTCTGCTTCTACTGCAGCTGCTTTCTAGCTTCCAAGCTTTCGCTGCTGCTACTTTCCTCAAGCAAACTTGCTTTTTCATCCTCTGCAGTAGCTTTTCAGCAGCAAAGATTCAATTCGATGCACGTCAACTCTCGCTTGTTTTGTAGTTACTGTTTGAGACATCATCAGCTAAGGTTTGCTGCTGATTTGCAACTAACTGTGTTGATAGCATCATTATTTGCTGGGCTTGATTTTCAAGAAATAGCTATCTGCTTTTGTTGTTCCAACATCTTGTTGTTTTGCAGACACGATCTCACTCGTGCAGCAACACGTGAGATAGCTTTCGTAATTGATTTTGAGTTACAATTGTATTAGAGTAAGTTGGTTGCTGGCTCCATTTGTTTGAGGCGCTACGAGGCTTGCTGCATTGAATCAACATGCGGGTACAGTTATTCTTAGAAAGTTCTGTACTTCACCCTCAAGCTTTTTAGATTCTGCTTGTGGTCTATCATTTTCAGATTGCCAAAGTTTGATTGCTCTGTTTGAACAGCAGATACTTGCTCCTGAATCTGGATCGACTTGTTTTTGAGCTTCTTTGTTGTTGTGCCGTTCAAGTTACTCACCTTTATTATCCTGAGCAGCAATTTTGTCATCAGTAGTTTCTGCATGCGCAGTTGTAAAAACAGCTACTTGAGGAAACCATTGCACTGTACTTAGTAAAAGTGACGCTAAGATGTTTTTCTTCATGTGCCGTAGATATATTTCTTTTAGATACGTACTAGTGTACCAGGGCCTAATGAATATTAATACGCCTTGTTACATTTTCTATTTCTTTCTTATAGGTGTAAATTTTTCAAAAATAAACTGAAAAATAATCATCCATATAAGCAGGTGCAAAATCATTTGATTGGAACTAAACTATGGACTATGAGATAAGAGACATACTATCCATCAGATTAAAACCTACCATATTACAGTGTATGTAAAGCTCCCATTTCAAATAGAGGTCATGACAATAATTTGCATAACATTCTCGTCCAACGATTCAATAAAATAACACTATTAAATTCTGTGAGAAATACCCTAACCAAGACGAACAACAGAGTCGTAATTTCCAATCAGTGGAAAAGTAAATGTCATAGGAAACCAAGACCAACTACAGAAACAATGAAAGGCTAAATAGAGATGTTCTGATACTAACTCGTCTCAAACAAGAGAAATAAAACATGAAAATGACTAGCCAACTGTACGTGGGGATGAGCCCAGAGCTGGCTAATCATGGGCGTCAATTAGAACAAAGAAAGGAAGCAATAAAACACTCCCAACCTGTTTCGCTGTCTCATTCTGAGTTCCCCACTAATTCTAATCACATCTACATTATGAGTATCTGCACTCAATTTAACGTTACTTCTCAGTGATCAAATAGTCTCTGTACTTATGCGTTGTGCAACATGCCCACTTCACCAACAGGAATATCTTGCAACGTTAAAGGTTTCCTAATCGTTGTCACCTGCTATCGCTGTGCTAATATCGCTATTTGCTATTTAATTGGCTAATTTAAGAACTTTGTTTTCCTTTGTCGTAGCCAACAATAATTCCATAAATTGTAGTAGTGCCAAGTGTTGAATTTTTACAGAAATCTTATGCTGCATTTTCCTGTATTTGTCAGAAGGTTGACCATGGTAGAGTTCTCTCTACTTTCAGAGCACGCTCCCAATCAAACCACCATTTGCAGTAATAGCTACTATGTTCTCTAGAGAGCCCTGCTGAGTGGTTCGCATCTAGAGTCAATTTCCTGTTTCCAAGATACCAAGGAGAACGCATAACAACACATCTGCTGCTAAAGTGTGGCTTTGCAATTTAGACTTCATATCAAAGCAATTGGCGCAGTTGCTCATATTTCTCATGTCTAAACTTTCCGCATACTCATTTCGACGGTAGTAACTCCTAACTGAGTAAATCCCGTGTCTTCAAACTTTCATTTTCATTATATGTTCCGTGTCAAATGTGCGAAATCTGATTTAACCAGAATCAAACCACTGAAAAGGCTTTTTGCACAACCCCTATCAACCAATGAGATCATTCCATATTTTGTCACAATGGTGCGCTTGAATGGGTCGTCGCTTCAAGAGCTGACACAAACAGAACAGTGACAAAGTCAATAATGATATATTTGATAAAACAGGTTCATATTCCCACCTTTATACCAAAAACTGTTACAGTAACTGCAAATTCTGAGAAGCTACTAAGATTTTAAGATAATAACAGGTTAAACATCGAGTACGAGAATAACAAGAATGGTCAACGTGTCACTTTTCGCGTCCATCTCAATTGTCGGTATTGACTTCTGCTTTTCCACCCTGATAGCACGCGCTTCCATGGCAATAGCCATAGGAATCTGCATCGTTTTCAAACTTGTGTCGCAAAAAGAGGAGTCATAGGAATCATCGCCTTTACTTGAACAATGGCCCTTCTCCAAAATCCACCCACGCGCTTTCTGTGCATTTCGCCAATCCGCGTCGTGTCATCCAGCATCCAAGGTTCGGGACAAAACGCAAACTGCATGGACAGCATCAATCCAATCTCATGAACTGGAACTTAAGCACGCTTTAAAGGCGCTAACAAAGCTTCGACAGCTGATGCTAAGCTTACCAGGGCCATGGTCGCTGAGGTTAACAAAGTTGAAAAGAAAATAATCAGCCACAAAGCGATGCAATAATTTCAGCTTGTTGCAAAGCGCAATCGTGATTCTCACAAACAGCTTTCAAAACCTGTACAAACGATTCCCATTAGAAATGAAAATGAGTTTGAAAAATAGTTGTGAAGGCAATCCAGAGAAAACATAGATTTCTAAGCCCTGAATAAAGAATGAAAGAGATATCTCGACAACAGAGCAATAAATATCTGTCGCTTATAAAAGAATTAGATTCGTCGAAAGGTTATTAGCCCAGCGATCGAAAATCTGTAGCATCATAGCCAGTAATTTTACTACGTGGATCCAGCTGGTGAACAGTCGAATCCCTGGGATATAACGCCCCAAAATCATACTCATCCATTTCTTAGCGACTCGCTTTGAAGACTTCTCTATCGCAATCGGTAATCGTTTAAATGACCGCACCTCTATCGTTTCATCATGTTTACAAAAATGCTGCAATCTTAGAGGTACTCCCAGCTGCACTTCTTTCGCTATAAAACAACATCTTAAGAAAGACATCACTCGGTTTGCCACCCTTCACTAAAACGTCACTTTTCCATTACATAGACTTGATTCGCATATTCAGCTTCCCATCATCCATCAATGCATTACCAGACAATGGTCATCGACTGGTGGAGTGGAACAGGGTCATCAACTCTTTCTCCCTAAAGCGATCTAAGCCTGCTGTGGGCTCATCCTAAGACTAATATAGCTGGCTCCCATGGCAAGAGCTATGCCTGCAATTTGCGACACTGCCTCCATTTGTCCACCTGACAGCAGTCAAACGGGCTACGATTAAAAAGTGATTCATCAAACTTTCAACCAGAGCCAGTCCTCACGCGCATAGTCTGCTCCGCTCTTCTTCGAAACTCAAACATTTTGTGGTCCAAAAGCAACGTCAGCTCAAACTGTTTCTTCAGATGCGATTTTCGGCAAACTGAAATGCCAAACCAACTGTTTTCTCATTTGACTGAATATCTTTATTTTTAGAAGTCAGGGTGATTAAGGTTATCAAAACCTGCGCACTCCCTTGACTTGGCGCAATAAACCATTTAAGAGTTGTAAAATAGTTGATTTTACCACTACCTGTGTGGCCAATTAAAAGCCGTATAAAGAGACCATCTTTAATCGTCAAAGAAACGTCCGACTAAAGGCTGCTGAAGCTAAGAGTCCCTTTCTTTGATATGTGCAAAACTCACATTTTCTAGAGCATTTCACAAGCTTATCCTCTAGCACACTTTCTGTCTAAAACAATTTTCAGCAAATCTTAGCCATTTGGCTCAAAGAACCTTTTAATTGATTAGCTTAAATGTCGTCTAACTCCGTCGATCCAAATCATTTCCTGAGAGGAAAAGCTCCTTGGACCACTAGTTGATTCCAATTGACCCTCTGCCGACTCGCACACTTCGATCACTCATGGCCAACTTCTTCCAAATCATGTGTACTGGAAGGCGACATCATGTCCTCGTAGTCTTTGGAGTCCTTTATCTGTCCTCAATCAGTTCTCGACGTCCCGCGATCCAACATACCTCGTTAAGCTCATCTAAAGATTAAAATAACAAGCTGGTCTTAGAAACTACAACACCTGCAATAGCCACACGTTGCTTTTTGGCCACCTGATGATAGACGCTGCGCTATCTCTCTTTTAAAGTCCAACATGCCAACCAAATCCAGAGCTTCTTCCACTCTCTTTTTCGTTTCTTGACGCGAAAGGCCTGATTTTCCAAAACCAAAGGCAAACCTTATCATCTTGGGCCAGTCGCTCCAACACATTGACTGTCTGGATTTTGAAAAACCACTTGCCGATTTGATTGACGTATATTTCCAAAACATTTTCCTCAGTCAGCCGTGTCAGCATCAATCACTGTAATCTCTCGGATTCTGCTTCCAGTAAAGCCAGCCAATTAAGCGAACCGTCGTTGATTTTACCACTACCATTGCTGCTCACAATCGATACATTCTCTCACGTTTCACGTGGAAACGTAATATCCTCACATCGTAATATTCTGAGCTTTCGCCCTGTGAGCGAAAGGAAAGATACGTCAATTACTGACTTTCACTTCTCGAGACCAAATGTCCCTTTAAATGCATGGGCACTGCTGCCAGTCGTCTATCCAGGTGGATAGTGAAGAAACAAGGCTACATAAGAGTGGAACTTGACCAAGCAGGAGTCCAGTGTAATGGCAGAGACAGTCAACTGCAGCACATCTGACTTCGAGTTTTAGTCGGGCGTGAGCTTGCTTACAAACCGTTCCTGCGGCTCTTCCAAATCCAGTGAAAAGCTCTCAGAGCCTGTCACTGAGCCAGCTCACGACGGATAGTCACTGCAACAGTCCAGGCCGGAGCGTCTCAACTCAGTCAGCGTAATGAGCCGAACGCAACTAGTGGCTTATCCGCTATATGGGATGCACTGCGAAGTTTACGTACTAACCCGCATTCCATTTACGGCTAATGTAACTCCGTCCAAAGTAGTGTGTAATGCTATAGTAACAGCATGATAATAGCTGCTGCCTTATGGACTCTCTGTCGATTTTCCTGCCTGTTACAAGATAAGAGATAGAAAATGGGTGTAAAGAGAGATTCGACCTATCGTTAAAAGATTTGGAATTTGTTCTCATCCGTTTTCCTTAATTTTTAGTAAAGGTTACAGTGGTTTGTCCAGCCTGAGCTGTTAATTTCGATAAATCAACAGTCTGATTGTCTACTGTTACAGGCAGCGCAGCACCTTGACAACACCTAAAGTAATGGTCCACAGGGTGGTTTGACGCTTGTTTCCGCACTTTTGTATCCGGGTGATAAAGTCACACCCACCCTCGCGCATGGCTTTCGAAACATTCAACCTAGCTTTCTGTGCATCTGAGCACTGTAGTACCAAATTGCAATTTTGCGGGTGCTCTTTACTGCGTTTCGTTATAAAGCAACTTCTGCTCGATTTCCTTCACCCGATACCGTATAGCTGGTTCAGTATTGGAAGAACTGCTGCTAGTTGAAGATGGAGTTACCAGGAACTAGTCGAGGCTTGTTGCTTGGACCACACCATAACTAGACGCGGATGAGACGCTCAGGTTTGGGTACTGAGACAATTGCAAAACATAATAAGTCACAAAATTACAATCGATAGGTGCAAAAGTGCCAAAATAAAATAAAGGTAAAGAAATGATGTCTTATTTTCTCTACTTGGAAGAAACGTCTCCCCGCCTGTCAACTCCTCTTCATCAACATCCTACTTCCTCAGGGCAATCATGCTCCCGGGATCCATAAGCATCCCGAGATAATTCGCTCATCAAGTTCAACTGACCCGCATACATTTCTCAAAAAGAAAGAGCGTGCATAAATGGACTAGGAAGTCGATCGAAAATCATCAGCTTTCCATTGCCTCAACCTATATCCAGCTGAATTTCGTATTTTGTGTAATTCTCCAGAGTTAACCCTATGGTTGGTTCTAGCTAAACGTAAAACCCTCACCAAATTGCTTCTTTTCCCTCATATCTTGTCCATGCTTTCTCTGGTGTCGATTACTGATAGGTTACCGCGTGGAAATATTGTAAAATCAACTATGTCACCATCATCTCATTAAATGGTGTCCAGCATCAGGACATCCTCTACAGTAATTTCCTGTAAAATTTTCGGCAAATCAAAGAGTTGTCTCACACTTGTCCAAAAGCATCATCTGCGTTGCAGTCAAATTCAAGAGAGTTCATGCTACTGAAGAATTCCTCCAAACATCTCTCTTTGATAATATCTAATGATCCTCTGCAATACTCTCAAATCCTTTGTGAAAGTACGAATAGCCTGGGAAACTGATGAGATAAAAGCAACTAGCTCTTTTGTATCCACATTGTCAACATAATAAAAGTGAAAAGCGACTTGTTACTTCAACTTCGAGAGATGGATGACGCATCAATTTTACCTGAAGTTCATATAGTTTCTAAGAAACGAGCTGAGTTCCACGTCGAAACATCATTGTAGCAATAATTTTAATAAGATATGATGTCGATAGCAATCATCCTCAGCAACATCTTGTTTACCTCTAAGCCACCAATCGCTGTTTTGGAGAGGACACCTAGACTCTCATGCCTGTCTGTTTGCTTTACATCTTGTAAAATGAAACTTTTCTCTTGCTACTCTCATACGTCCTAAATCTTCCAGTTCTTTGCTTTCAAAATGGTCCTGATAGCTGGATCCACATCAAAATTTATGCCAACTAAAACACAGAACATATTTACGGGTTTTAGCCGAAACCTTGCCCAGAAATTTTCTTACAAATTAGTTAGATTGATTTGGAAAAGTGGACTCCTACTTCAACTATATCAGTTGCTAAAGAGGTGTGCCAGGATACAAATTCGCTAGAGTTGAAAAGAATAAACACGAATCTGGATCGTCTTGATACATTTCTCGTTCTTGCTGGATAATATCCTGCTCTCTTAAAATGGAATCTTCAGGTGAGAATGTGCTGATGTTACCAATTCATCAAGTGAAATACAATTCTATGATCGGGTTGCTGAAAAAGATATGGCTTTCTGTAAAGCTTGTAAAGGCATTACTATCTGCACCTAGACTCGTAAAGCTGACATGCAAATCCTTTAGCATCTTCTCTCTCAAATAATTTTATGTTCAAGAAAATGACAATTCTCCAGGATATCTTTTATATTTCCGTCAACGTCTGCTGACAAGCGTATCTATCGAACCAAAACTGGACAGTTCACTCCATGCAAACCTCTTTGAAAATTCCCTTTTTAGGCAAAGAACAACTGTCAATCCGTTTGCCAACGGGTTCGATAAACCATCTCTTTTACAGCTGGATAGATATTTTTCCCTCAAAAACAACCTTTGTCATTCTATTCCTTCCATAGTAAATCGCTTGTGGTTTCAGATTATTAGCTGCTCTACAAATAGCACATCTTTGTCCAACTTGCTCGAGTTTTGCAATCAAACTGCAAAAGTCTGCTGAAGATTTTTCCAAGTAGGCATTTTTGATAAGCACGTTCAATCAATGAACCTTGATTATCTTAGAGAAAGTAACAAAAAGACCGACGAGATCCATTTCCTTGGTCTGCTCTAACTCAAGCTCTATAAAATATCCTTTTTAAAATCAATCAGTTGATTATTCATCATTTTACGAACCTGGTTACGATTTTCTCGATCGATACCAGCATACGTCATAAAAATCCACTAAATAAATCAGGCTGACTTGAAATATGTATACAAATGATCAACATTTTCACGGACATTTGTAAAATAGTTTGAGGTGAACAAAATCCACCAAGTAAACCATTCATTACAGATCATGGGTAAATGCTGCTCATCACCATATTCAGAAGGGCAATGATAACCTAATTCCAAAATGGATTGTCCCACATTTTTTCGAACCATACCTTCCTGAAGAATATTGGAATAAGGTTGACAATACTGAACCGTCACATCTCCTTTTCGACCTTTAAAGCCAAATGATTCTAATACATTTTGAATTTCAACCTCATTAAAATCACCTAGGAAAAAGAAATCTATTCGATTATTGGCCAAAAATTCTTGGAAACAAGAATAAGAACTCTGTGGAGTTTCAGCTAAAATACGATTTCGTAAATCACTATATTCCAATTGGAGACGTTCGTCATGGAAAAATATTTTGTCTAATTCTTTATGTGAAAAATAAAAAGAATCATCCATATCAACTGCTAAACTTGCTAGTAATTGCTTTTTCTCAATTTCAAATAAGGACGGATCAAATCCATTATCAACTAGCATAGGTGAAAAAAGAGTTTCTTTTACTAGTTTCAAAACCTGAGAAGTTAGCACATTTTTCCTACTCAAAAACTCATCACGAACATAGGTAAATGTCAATTCTACAATATGACTTTGCCCTCTTCTAAAACAATTGGTTGACATATCTGTACCATATAGACTGGCCAAGTATCTTCTCAAAGCTTGAGAAGTGGGGGACATCTGGTTGGCCGTTTCTAGCATACTCGCACTCAACATGCGACCTGCAATCGTATCAAGAGATAATGGAGCGGTAAAACGCACGGTGATTTTGTTCGTTTTAAACTTCTTTGATTGGATAAAATGTGTTGAAATTCCATGCACTAACTCCATGATTCACCTCCTTATATACAGACTTCTATTATATCACGAAAACCTGAAATTTTCTTGTTCCCTGTAATACTTTTGAAATAAAAATCGCTTACATTTCTCCCTGTTTCTATCACCATTTTTAGGAAAATATGGTATAATACCAAAGATTGAGGTGAATTATGGAATACAAATTATTTGAAGAATTTATTACCCTCCAAGCACTGCTCAAAGAACTTGGAATTACACATAGCGGAGGAGCTATCAAATCCTTTCTCTCTGAACATTCTGTTTACTTTAATGGGGAGTTAGAAAGTCGTCGTGGTAAAAAACTTCGTATTGGTGATAAAGTTGACATCCCTGACATGAATATTGACATCTTGTTGACACAACCTACTTCTGAAGAACAAGATGAATACCAAGCTGATAAAGTTGAAAAAGAACGGATCACTAAACTTGTAAAGGAGATGAATAAGGGAGTTAAAAAAGACAAATCGAAACCTACTTCAGCACCTAAAAACAAACAAGCTCCGCGATTCCCTGGTAGATAATCATGTGGCTACAAAACCTATCTCTCAAGACTTTTCGTAACTACAAAGAAACGAAAATAGACTTTAATCCTAAATTGAATGTCTTTTTAGGACGCAATGCACAAGGAAAAACAAATATGCTAGAGGCTATCTATTTTTTAGCCTTAACGCGTAGTCATCGAACTCGAACAGATAAAAATCTCATTCATTTTGATGAGGAACAACTTCATCTTTCAGGTCTCGTTCAGAAAAAAACTGGATCCATCCCCCTAGAAATCGAACTAACACAAAAAGGACGTGTAACCAAAGTTAATCATTTAAAACAGGCACGCCTTTCAGATTATGTAGGACACATGAATGTTGTTTTATTTGCTCCTGAAGATTTACAACTAATTAAAGGAGCACCTTCGGTTCGAAGAAAATTCATTGATATGGAACTTGGACAAATCAAGCCAATCTATTTATCTGACTTAACCAATTATAATCACATCCTAAAACAAAGAAACACTTATCTAAAATCAGCTCAAAAAATAGATGAAACCTTCCTTTCAGTATTGGATGATCAGCTAGTTGATTATGGATGTCGTGTAATGAATCACCGCTTAGATTTCATAAAAAAACTAGAATCATTTGGGCGTAAGAAACATTTTGAACTCTCTAATCAGATTGAAGAGTTGTCAATATCCTATCAATCTTCTGTCAAGCTAACTGACAAAGAAGACTTATCAGAATCTTTCAAAATTGCTTTAGAAAAAAGTAGGTCCAGAGATTTATTTAAAAAGAATACTGGTGTCGGTCCTCATCGAGATGACATTTCTTTTTATATAAATGGGATGGACGCTAGTTTTGGGAGTCAAGGCCAACATCGTAGTCTCGTCCTTTCTATAAAATTAGCAGAAATCGAGTTAATGGAAAGTATTACTACAGAATCTCCAATATTACTACTTGACGATGTTATGAGCGAGCTTGACAACACTAGACAACTAAAATTATTAGAAACGATTTCTCAGTCAATCCAAACCTTTATCACAACAACAAGCTTAGACCATCTTCAAAATCTACCAGAAAATCTAAGCATCTTCACTATTCAGAGTGGTAAAGTTACTGTAAACGAAAATTGACAATATTGTAAAAGAACTCCTGTTTTCACGGGAGTTCTTTTTATTTCTTTTACATAGAATAATTTGGCGCCTCATTAGTAATTTGTACATCATGAGGATGGCTTTCTTTCAAACCAGCACCAGACATTTCAATAAATTGAGCATTATCATGCAACTCTTTAAGGTTAGCTGCACCACAATAACCCATACCAGAACGGATACCACCAATCATTTGGAAGACGATATCAGCTGCCGCTCCTTTATAAGCAACACGACCTTCAATTCCTTCTGGAACAAGTTTATTTGCTTCATTGACAGAACCTTGGAAGTAACGATCGCTTGAACCTTTCTTCATTGCTGCGATTGATCCCATACCACGGTAAGTCTTGAATTTACGTCCTTGGAAGATTTCAGTTTCACCTGGAGCTTCATCAGTTCCAGCAAACATTGATCCAAGCATAACTGCATTTCCACCTGCAGCAAGGGCTTTTACAATATCTCCAGAATACTTAATTCCACCGTCAGCAATAATCGTTTTTCCATATTCACGCGCAACAGCTGCAGCATCATAGATAGCTGTTACTTGTGGAACACCAACACCAGCAATCACACGAGTAGTACAGATAGAACCTGGTCCAATACCAACCTTGACAACGTCTACACCTGCTTCATAAAGGGGCACGTGCACCTTCAGCAGTGAGCAATATTTCCAGCAATCAAAGTACGATCTGGGAAGTAGAGCACGAATCTCAGCAATTTTACGCAAGACACCTGCCAGAATGACCATGTGCGGTATCAATAACAATCGCATCCGCTCCTGCCTCAAAAGAGCCTCTGCATGTTCAAATGTATCTGAAGTAACACCTCACTGCACCTGCACACTAGAAGACGACCAAACTCATCTTAGCAGCATTTGGAAACTCAATAACTTTTTCAATATCTTTGATAGTAATCAAACCAGAAAGGCGACCTTCTTCATCTACCAAAGGAAGCTTTTCAATACGGTGTTCTTGAAGAATACTCTCTCAGCTGTTGTAAAGATCTGACCCACAGGAGCAGTCACAAGATTTTCACTGGTCATATGATTGAGATTGGCTGGTTATAGTCTGAAATGAAAACGAAATGCTCGGTTTTGTCAAAATACCAACCAATTTACGATTTTCAAGTGTTTCAACAACTGGAACACCACTGATGCGGTAACGACCCATAAGCTCATCTGCTTCAGCAATTGTATGTTCAGGCGTCAAGAAGAAGGGATCAATAATAACTCCATTTTCAGAACGTTTTACCTTACGAACCTCGTCTGCTTGTTGAGCAATTGACATGTTTTTATGGATAACTCCGAGACCGCCTGCACGAGCAATAGCAATGGCCATTTGACTCTGTAACTGTGTCCATGGCAGCGGTAATAATTGGGATATTTAAAGTCAGATTATCTGCCAATTTAGTTGTTAAATCTGCATCGTTAGGCAACACATGACTTTCAGCTGGAATAAGCAATACATCATCAAAGGTAAAACCTTTTTTCAAAAATTTAGTGTCCCAATTAGACATTCGAAGTTTCCTCTTTTCTTTCTTTTTGAGCTTGACTCTTTTTATATTGTATCTATCATACCATTCTATAAAAATTTGTCAAATGTTACAGGGGTAAATAAAAAACTATCTTTTCTTTGAGATAGAAATGATAGTTTCTTGTAAAATAAACCTAGTTAAAATAATGAAGTCCCATTGCTCCTTTTACCTCAGATAGGGTTTGACCTGCAACTTCACGCGCTCTTTTCACTACCTTTTTGAAGCATATTATAAACTTCTCCCATATCCTTAGCAAATTCGATACGTCGCTCACGAATAGGACCAAGTTCACGCTCTAATATTTCAAGTAGATAACGCTTGGTCTTCACATCACCAAGACCACCTCGTTGATAATGTTCTTTCATGTCAGCAATTTCTTGAGCATCTTCTGGACGACCAAAAACATCTAGATAATGGAAAACCATATTTCCTTCGATCTTACCTGGATCCTCAACGCGAATATGATCTGGATCTGTATACATACTCATTACTTTTTTACGCAAAGTATCAGCATCATCAGCTAAATAAATACCGTTATTAAGTGATTTAGACATTTTAGCATTTCCATCTAAACCAGGCAAACGCCCTGCTCTCTCATTTTCTGGATAAATACCTTCCGGTTCTACCAAGACATCACAGTTATATGCATTGTTAAAAGAACGAACAATCTCGCGAGTTTGCTCAATCATTGGTTTCTGATCTGTCCCAACAGGAACATAATTAGCTTTGAAAGCAGTAATGTCAGCTGCTTGAGCGATTGGATAGACCAAGAATCCTGTAGGAATACTTTCCCCAAATCCTTTTTGAGCAATCTCTGTCTTGACAGTTGGATTTCGCTCTAGACGTGCTAATGAAACCAGATTCATATAGTACATAGATAGTTCAGCCAGCTCTGGAATCTGGCTTTGAATAAAGATAGTCGATTTCCTTGGATCCAATCCAACTGCAAGGTAATCCAAAGCCACATTTCCGATAGACTCTACAATGGTTTGAGGATTTTTGGCGTGATCTGTCAAGGCTTGTTGGTCAGCCAAGAACACAAACATGTCATACTTATCCTCTTCCTGTAATAATACTCGATTTTTGAGACTTCCAACATAATGTCCAATATGCAATTTTCCTGTTGGACGATCTCCTGTTAAAATAATGGGTTTAGTCATTTTGTTCTCCTTCGATATAGTCCCTTCAATTATAGCATTTTTTTAATGAAATAACCGTAATTTATCAAAATAAATCAGCCTTGCTATTCACGGTTTTGTGTAAAGTATGCTGTAAATATAATTTATACAAAATTGACAGATATTTGAATATTTCCGTATTTTCTAGTAGAATAAAATGTATTACACATATAGGAGAAAACATTGCTTACGGTATCCTGATGTTTCACTACGTTTTGAGCGATCGCAAACTTTTGATGATGTCAATATCAAATTTACAGAAGGAAATACTTATGGATTAATCGGAAATGCTAATGTGCCGGAAAAATCAACCTTTTAAAAATTTTAGCTGGAGATATCGAGACCTACTACTGGTCACATCTCTCTTGGTCCAGATGAACGTCTCTCTGTTCTTCGTCAAAATCACTTTGACTATGAAGATGAACGTGCCATTGATGTCGTTATCATGGGAAATGAAAAACTTTATAGCATCATGAAAGAGAAAGATGCCATCTACATGAAGGAAGATTTCTCAGATGAGGATGGAGTGCGTGCAGCCGAACTCGAAGGTGAATTTGCTGAACTTGGAGGTTGGGAAGCAGAAAGTGAAGCCTCTCAACTCCTTCAAAACCTAAACATTCCAGAAGAATTGCACTATCAAAACATGAGCGAATTGGCCAACGGTGAAAAAGTAAAAGTTCTCCTGCCAAAGCACTTTTTGGTAAACCAGATGTGCTTCTATTGGACGAGCCTACCAACGGTTTGGACATCCAATCGATTACTTGGTTAGAAGACTTCTTGATTGACTTTGATAACACAGTTATCGTAGTATCCCACGACCGTCACTTCTTAAACAAAGTATGTACTCACATGGCCGACCTTGACTTTGGAAAAATCAAACTCTATGTCGGAAACTATGACTTCTGGAAGGAATCTTCTGAACTCGCTGCTAAATTGCTAGCAGACCGTAATGCCAAAGCAGAAGAAAAAATTAAACAATTGCAAGAGTTCGTTGCTCGTTTCTCTGCCAATGCTTCTAAATCAAGACAAGCAACATCACGTAAGAAAATGCTTGATAAGATTGAACTAGAAGAAATTGTTCCATCTAGTCGTAAATATCCATTTATCAACTTTAAAGCGGAACGTGAAATTGGTAATGATCTCTTGACAGTAGAAAATCTAACTGTAAAGATTGATGGTGAGACTATTTTAGATAATATCAGCTTTATCTTGCGTCCAGGTGATAAGACCGCTCTTATTGGACAAAATGATATCCAAACGACTGCATTAATTCGTGCAATCATGGGAGATATTGACTATGAAGGAACTGTCAAGTGGGGAGTTACAACTAGTCAATCTTACCTGCCAAAAGACAATTCAGCTGATTTTGCAGGGGGAGAATCAATTCTTGACTGGTTGCGTCAATTCGCAAGTAAAGAAGAAGATGACAATACTTTCCTACGCGGTTTCCTTGGTCGTATGCTCTTCTCTGGAGATGAGGTTAACAAACCTGTCAACGTCTTGTCAGGGGGAGAAAAAGTTCGTGTCATGCTTTCAAAACTAATGCTCTTGAAGTCAAATGTGCTTGTACTTGATGATCCAACCAATCACTTGGACTTGGAATCTATCTCAAGCTTGAATGACGGATTGAAAAACTTTAAAGAATCAATCATCTTTGCCAGTCATGACCACGAGTTTATTCAAACTTTGGCTAACCATATCATTGTCTTATCTAAAAATGGCGTCATCGATCGTATCGATGAAACCTATGATGAATTCCTAGAAAATGCAGAAGTACAAGCAAAAGTTAAAGAACTTTGGAAAGACTAAATAAAACTTCAAAACTCAGTTGGGTTAACCAGCTGAGTTTTCTAACATTTTATGAGGTAACATGAAATTATTTTTTAAAACATATTGGACCTATTTTGTTTCTTTCATCATTCCCATAATCATTATGATAGGAGTATATCTATCTCAAGGTATCTACTGGAATAGCGACAACTCTCCTCTATTAGGAGATGGCTTTCATCAATACGTTATTTTTGATGTAGCTTTACAGAATATCCTACATGGAAATGGTAGTCTGTTTTACACCTTTACAAGTGGCCTAGGACTAAACTTCTATGCCCTATCTAGTTATTACTTGGGTAGTTTCCTTTCACCACTAGTTTACTTTTTTGATCTAACGAATATGCCAGATGCTGTCTATCTGACAACTCTGTTAAAATTTGGATTGATTGGTCTGTCAACCTTCTTTAGTTTGAATAAATTATTTCAATCTATCCCTCAGACTTTAAAACTAGCCTTATCTACTTCCTATGCTCTGATGAGTTTTACTGTCAGTCAATTAGAGATAAAAACCTGGCTAGACGTTTTTATCTTGATTCCTTTAATTATAACTGGTTTACATCTACTGATAACTGAAAAGAAATTCCCATTATACTTTACAAGTCTGTCAATCTTATTTATCCAAAACTATTATTTTGGCTATATGACAGCATTGTTTCTTATTTTCTGGTATCTCTGTCAAATTTCTTGGGACTTTAAAACTCGAAAATCATCTTTTCTTGATTTTGTTGTCACCTCCTTTTTAGCTGGTATGGCTAGTTTGATTATGACTCTTCCCACTCTGTTTGATTTACAGAAACATGGGGAAAAATTAACTAAAGTTACAAAGTTTCAAACTGAAAGTAGCTGGTATCTTGATCTCTTTGCTAAGCAATTCATTGGTTCCTTTGACACAACAAAGTATGGGGCCATCCCAATGATTTTTGTTGGACTACTTCCCTTTATTTTGACCATTTTATTTTTACGCTGAAATCTATTAAGTTTCACGTGAAACTTATCTATGCAATCTTCTTTACATTTCTAATTGCAAGCTTTTATATAGAAGCGCTTGATTTATTTTGGCAAGGCATGCATACTCCAAACATGTTTTTACATCGCTATGCTTGGATTTTCTCTACCTTGTTAATTTACACAGCAGCGGAAGTCTTAAATCTTCTGAAAGAAATTAAAATCTGGAACTTTTTAGTTTCGCTTTTTCTTGTAGTAACAGGATTTTTAGCTACCATCTATCTAAAATCACATTATTCTTTTTTAACAGATTTAAATATTCTGCTTACTCTTGAATTTTTGGTTGTCTATTCGCTTTTACTCCTTGCAGTTATCAAAAAGTTTATCTCTGTAAATCTATTTGCCATTCTAATCTCTTTATTTATAATGGTTGAAATGAGTTTAAATGCTTCATCTCAAATGGACGGAATTGCTAAGGAATGGGGTTTTGCTTCTCGAAGTGCATATAATCGAGATATCCCAGCTATGGAATCTTTCTCAACATATATTGGAAATCAATTTACTCGTACTGAAAAACTACAAACTCAGACAGGAAATGACAGTATGAAATTCAACTACAATGGAATATCTCAATTTTCATCTGTTCGAAATCGTTCAGCAAGCTCTACTTTGGATAAACTTGGGTTTAAATCCTCTGGGACTAATCTCAATCTACGCTATGCAAATAATAGTATTTTGGCTGATAGTTTATTTGGCATCCAGTACAATATCTCAGACAGTCCTATTGATAAGTATGGTTTTAAAGATATCTATCAAAAAGATAATCTTACCCTATATGAAAATCAATTCTCTCTTCCGATTGCCTTTGCTAGTCAATCTGTTTACAATGATGTCAAGTTCAATGAACACACTTTGGATAATCAATCCTCGTTTTTAAATCAACTTGCTAACGTCGATTTTGATTATTTTTCTCCAATCCCTTATGACAAAACAGAAAATACTAATGATTTGATTAGTGTTACAAGTTCTTCAAATGAGGATGCAGCAATCCAGTATCAAATTGAAGTACCAGAAAACAGCCAAATTTATCTTTCTTTCACAAACCTTCACTTTTCTAATGACAAACAAAAGAAGGTTGACATCCTTGTAAATGGTGAAAAAAAGACTTTTACAACTGATAATGCATTCTCCTTCTTTAATCTAGGCTATACAAAAGAGAAAAAAACTTTCAATATCAATGTTAGTTTCCCTGGAAATTCACAAGTATCATTTGAATCTCCTACCTTCTATCGTTTAGATACCAAAACTTTCACCGAGGCAATTCAAAAAATTAAAGAACAACCTGTCACAGTATCAACTTCTAAAAACAAGGTCTTTGCTACATATGATGTCAAACAAGATACGTCCATTTTCTTCACCATTCCTTATGACAAAGGCTGGTCTGCCTACCAAGATGGTAAGAAAATGGAAATTAAACAAGCTCAAACTGGTTTTATGAAAGTTGATATTCCTAAAGGGAAAGGAACTATTACACTTTCCTTTATTCCCAATGGTTTTATTACTGGATCAATCTGTTCCTTTACTTCACTTTTACTATTTGGAATTTATAATCACAAACGAAAGACATCTAATATATAAAAATCGACCAATTGGTCGATTTTTTTAATATTCTTCCATTTTCTTAGGTTGATAGGCTAGCATACCTAAACCAGTAAATAGAGCTAGTATGACAGCTAGGAAAATGGCTTGCTGATGAATATTTCCTGTCATAGAGATTGTTTGTCGTAATCCAGAAACTGAGTAACTCATTGGTAACCAGGGATTAAGAGCTCTAAAGAAATCATTTGTCAAAGCAAGTGGATAAGTACCGGCACTTGATGCCAACTGTAATAAAAGCAAGATAAGAGAGAAGAAAGCTCCTATACGGCTATTCCATGTTGTTAAAGCGGTCACCATGGACATGAATACTAAACTTGTTAGGATAATGAGAATAAATGTTCTCATTTCATGATTAGCAGTTAAACCAATAAGATGAACTCCTCCATATACCAAAATCCCTGCTAAAACAGCTATAATACCATTTATTTCAGCTCGAGATTTCAACCAAGCCCAACGGCTCTCTGGATGACGTCCTGAAGGCAACTTCGCAAAAATCATATTCGTTGATATTGCTGCAACAAAAAGAGCAACTGATATCATATACGGAGCCATTGCAATTCCATTTACAGGAACTTGATCATTGTCTGTTTTTGAAAGATTGAGTGGATTTGACAAAATCTCTGCATTTTGAGATTCCGTAGATGCCGATTTGAGTTGATCACTAGCATTACTTAGTCCTTGTCCTAAAGAAGCAACTCCTGTCTGTAATCTTCCAATCCAGAAGTTAACTTTGTTCCACCTTCTGCAAGTTTCCCAGCTCCATCTGCCAATTTATTAGCTCCATTCTCTAATTGAGAAGTACCTGAAAGTAACTGACTGGATTTGTCTGCTAATTGACCTGATCCTGATTGTAATTTATCAAATCCTGCTATTAATTCTTGACTCTTTTGATTCAATTGGTTGGACCCAGTTGATAATTTTTCAATACCAGATACTAATTCTGGAGTTTTTTCAACTAATTGACCAACTCCTGCTGTCAAGCTAGAAGATTTTTGTGTCAAGGTATTTGAGCCTGAAACTAGTTGATCCAAACTACCTGTCAAGGTGGAATTTTTTTCACTTAGTTGACTTGCGCCCTGAGAAACTTTATCAACACCTGCAGTATATGCATTTACACCTGATGCAATCGACTGACTGGCAGGAACTAATTTACTCGTCACTGCTCCCTGTATTTCTGTTAATCCACTTGACAATCCTGTCAAAGAAGTAGAAGCAATAGGTAATACTTGATTAGCTTGATTTTTTAATGTTGAAAGATTAGAAGATTGATTTTGTAAGTTTTCTAATCCTCCCTGTAAACCTTGTACTAAAGCTATAATTGACTGAGCCGATTGAATACTATCAGTCGAATTTTGAGATACAGAAGCGCTTATCTCAGCTTGTTGCTCACTTGTCAATGATTGATAAGCTGCTGTCGATTGAATATTGGCTAATGTAGTTGCTTTTTCAGACTGAGCACTTGCTAACATTTGATTAGAAAGAGAAACTATACTTGATAAAACAGAAGATAATTGTTTTGTATCTCCAACATCAATATTTTGAATAGCTTGATTTAACTGATTTAGACCAGAAGATAATTGATTAATTTGATCTTTTTGCCCAGATGAAGCATCTAACTTACTAGAAAGTTGTTGAATCCCTTCACTTAATTGCTCCACACCCATTCGAAGTGTAGCTGATTGACTAGATAACTGATTCGCACCTGTTGCAAGATTTCCCACTCCATTTGTATAGGCACTAACACCAGATGAAAATTGGTTAAGACCAGTATTGAGCTGAGAAACACCGCCAGTATAGGCCGCTACACCAGTATATAATTGATTGATTCCTCCTACTAATTCAGGACTTTTAGAAGCTAATTGACCTAATCCGCTATCTAATTTACTCACTGCACCAGTATATGTAACCAAACCACTATTAAAAGTCCCTAAGCCAAGATGAAGTTGTTCAACACCAGAAACATAAGCAGATAATCCTTTAGTAAACTGCTCCGTTCCATTTGAAAATGTTAAACTTGAATCTGCTAAAGAGTGTAGGTTAGTAGTTAATGTTTTACTTCCTGTCACTAACTGATTCGCTCCATCAGTTAATTTTTCACTACCAGAAGCTGCTTGACTCATACCATCTTTTAATTCGACCATCTTGTTAAATAAGGCTTTAGTATAGGTCTCGGTTACATTGGTAGACACATTCTGCTTTAATTGTGTCATCGCAGAATCACTCATCTTGCTGGCAATAAAACTATGACCACTTGAAGTCTGATAATCGATTTGCATTTGCTCTGGATGATCCGTTAAAATCGAAGCTGCTTTTTCAGATAAATCACTTGGTAAAGTCACTACCATATAGTAATTGCCATCTTCCAATCCCTTCTTTCCTTCATCTTCATCTACAAAATGAAAATCCAAGGTTTTATTTTCTTTTAAATTGGACACCATGTCTTTTCCTATAGACATGCTATTACCATTATAGGAAGCCTCTTTATCATGATTGACGACTGCCACAGGTAAGTCAGACAATTGCCCATATGGATCCCACATTGATGACAAAAATATGATATTGTACAGAGCTGGAATAAGAGAAATCCCTATCATGACAATAATAAAGGTTGGTTTTTTAAAAATTGCTTTCCATTCTTTAAACATAGCTTCTCCTTTTTTAAACATATTGTCTAAAATTTTGATATAATAGATTATACATTAAAAAATCTAAATTACAAGATAAAAAATCCATTTTTAGACAGATAGTCTAATTTGTTTACAAGGAGGAAATATGCAAGAAAGTAACAAACGCTTAAAAACAAAGCGAACTATTGAAAATGCTATGGTACAACTACTGATGGAACAGCCATTTGATCAAATTTCTACTGTCAAGTTAGCAGAAAAAGCCGGAATTAGTCGTTCCAGCTTCTATACTCACTATAAGGATAAGTATGATATGATTGAGCACTATCAAAGCAAGCTATTTCATACATTTGAATATATTTTTCAAAAACATGCTTATCACAAAAGAGATGCTATTTTAGAAGTCTTTGAATATCTAGAGTCAGAACCACTTCTGGCTGCTCTTCTTTCTGAAAATGGGACCAAAGAAATCCAAAATTTCTTACGAAATAAACTTCATATCATGCTCAGTACAGATTTACAAAAGCGATTTATGCAACTGAATCTCAATACCACTGAATTAGAATACAGTAGCATCTATCTAACTCACGCACTTTTTGGTGTTTGCCAAACTTGGATTGCACATGGAAAAAAAGAAAGTCCTCAAGAAATAACAGACTTCCTTATGAAAATGCTTGGTGATACAAATTGATACAAAAAAAGGAACACAGCTGTGTTCCTTTTTATCTATACTCCGCCAGTAGGACTCGAACCTACGACATCATGATTAACAGTCATGCGCTACTACCAACTGAGCTATGGCGGATAAAATAGTCCGTACGGGATTCGAACCCGTGTTACCGCCGTGAAAAGGCGGTGTCTTAACCCCTTGACCAACGGACCTTCTATCTGTAGCAGATATAACCATTATATCAATTTCTTGCTAATTGTCAATTACTTTTTGAGTTTTTCTCTAGAATATCTTTTAATTTTCTAATTTTTAATCTTGAAATAGGACAACGATGGTCTTCATAGAAAACAATTTCTAAATTCTTTCTATCAATTTCTCTGATGTTGCCTATATTTACCAAAAATGACTTATGAGGAGAATAAAATCGCTGAGTATGTTTGTCCTTTTCCTGAATATCTGTCATGGTACCATAAAATTCTTTTGCAAAATTCTTACCAATAATGCGCAATTTATGAGAGACTCCTGTCGTTTCAATATACAGAATGTCATGGTAAGGGATTTTTAAATCATTTCCCTTGTAATTGTAGTCAAAATAATCTACCACATCTTCATTTTCAAGTAACATACTCTTCGTGTAGAAGATATTCTGCTCAATTCTCTTCTTAAATAACTCATCATTGATATCCTTATCAACAAAATCTAAGGCTGATACCTGATATTTATAGGTTAGAGTCGCAAACTCTGATCGACTGGTGATAAAGACGATAATAGCGTAAGGATTGTAATGACGAATGAGCTGAGCCACTTCAAATCCCTTTTTCTCAATTCCATGAATATCAATATCTAGAAAATAAAGCTGGTTTACTTCATCATTTTCGATATATTCCTTAAACTCACGAACTTTTCCCGTTGTCTTGTATGATATTGGAATATTCGATTCTTTCGAAATTTCATCCAATATTCTCTCTAGTCTCACTTGATGTTCAATAACATCTTCTAAAATTAACACTTTCATTCAAATTCCCTCTTAAATCTAATGATTTGTCTAAATGTACTACCTTCCATCTCTGTTTCTAAAATAATATTGTTGTACTTATCTAGTAGTTCTTTCACATTATTTAATCCTACTCCGCGATTTCTTCCCTTAGTGGAGAATCCTAAGGCAAATAGATCTCCTGAAGGAGTCATCGTCATTTTACATGAATTCTGAATCACAATAACTGTTTCAGTTTCCATCTTAATAACTGCTACTTCCATCTGCTTTTTATAACTATCAGCCGATCCTTCGACAGCATTGTTCAATAAAACACTCATGATACGAACCAAATCCAGCAGGTCTATTGGTAGTCTAGTAATTATATCTTTTACTTCCAGTGTAAACTCTACACCATTATTTCGAGCATAGACAATTGACTGAGCAACCAAACTTCGTAAAGCTGAATCTTCTATGTTGTTCAAATCAAAGTAAGTGTACTTATCTGAACGCAGTTTATGATTGGCTTTGACCAAAACTTCATTGTAAACTCTGTCAATTTCCTGTAAATTACCACTGTCAATTGCCATCTGCATGCTGACAAGCATCCCAGCATAATCATGTCGAAAACCACGGATTTCATTATACAGTTCAACAATTTCATCTGTATAATTCTGTAAATGTTTCTGTTCAAATTTCTTCTGCTTCAAAGCAATCTCTTTCTCCATTTGAACTTTATGCGAATTCATTGCAAAGAAGGTCAAAAGGAGAGAAATAAAGACGATAGATGATAAAATACTTCCAAAACTATTTAAATGTTTAATCGTACTTACCATATCTGAAACGAAAGATGCAACATGTAGCAGTAGTAAAGCAAAAAATACTTTTTTCAAGAAAAGATAAAGGTAATCCTTATCAAAATAGTTCAGTTCCAAGTGGAAATAATGAATGATTTTTAAGACAACAAAATAGGTCAACACCGTTACAACGAAAAAGAATGGGTCATGATATTGTAAAACAAAATTGTCTCCTGTTATAGAGGAGAAAGTTACGGACAGAAAATTATGAGTGCTCTCATATAAAAGAGATAGTAGTAAACTTAGAAATAGTCCTCTATCCCTCTCATACTGTTTAATCCATCGAAAATAGGAATATAAGCCCAAAGGAAATAAAAATGTTGCAATCCCTAAACCATCTAAATTTAGAAGATAGAAGGGAAAATCAAATACTATTTCTGTTAGTAATGTATAAGCACCAAAAACGAATAATTCTTTTCTATTTATTTTACCTTTACAAATTAAACGGTAACTGTGACTAATAATTAAAAATATAATATAAAATCTACTACAAAAGAAAAAAATCCATTCTGCTACTCCTTTATCTTCTTCTAAAGAAATTAAAGAGATTAAAGGACTTGTCATTCATTTTCCTCATCTCCCCACCTTTAATCTTTTGCAAGTCTTTTTCCTTCAAGGCTACAAACTGTTCCAATTTAACTGTGTTTTTCATAATAAAATCTCCTCAAATGTGTTTTTTCCTGTAAGCTAACTTACAAAAACTATTATACAAAATGGAATTTCGTTTTAGATAAAATTCTCTCAACTGTCATTTTTTTCTCCCCAAGTGTACTTTTTTAAGAAAAAAGCCGGGAAAATTCCCAGCTTTGCTACTATATTGATCCCAGCAGGATTCGAACCTGCGACCGTTCGCTTAGAAGGCGAATGCTCTATCCAGCTGAGCTATGAGACCTAATACAGCTATTCTACCAAAAATTCAATTGAAAGTCAATTTTCTATTTATGATAGGGCGAGCCCTGCTGTATTGTAAAAGCTCGATAGATTTGTTCAACAAGGACTAGTCTCATTAACTGATGGGGCAAGGTTAAACGACCAAAACTAACAGAGAGATTGGCTCTCTTTTTTACATCCTGTGCTAATCCCAGACTCCCTCCAATAATAAAAGTAAGAGTAGAAAATCCTTTTATAGAAGCTTCTTCTAAATGCTTACTAAATTCTTCTGAGGAGAAAGTTTTCCCTTCAATAGCTAACGCAATCACAAAATCACGGTCAGCAACTTTTGATAAAATTCTCTGACCTTCTATTTCTAAAATCTTTTGATTTTCTGATTCACTGGCCTTATCTGGTGTTTTTTCATCTGCCAGCTCAATCATTTCAAGCTTAGCAAATCGAGAAATTCGTTTTGAATACTCTGCAATACCATCTTTTAAATACTTTTCTTTCAGTTTCCCAACTGATACAACTTTAATTTTCATGACTCTATTCTAACATATTCTCTATTTTTTCACATCTTATTCACAAAATAAAATGTTAATTTTAGCCGAGAAAACCACAGATTTTTGAAAGTTATCCACAATCTGTGAAAAACTTTTGTTTTTAAGTTATAATTAAGCTAGTCAGTTTATACTTTCAGTAATTTCAAACATATGGAGGCAAATATGAAACATCTAAAAACATTTTACAAAAAATGGTTTCAATTATTAGTCGTTATCGTCATTAGCTTTATTAGTGGAGCCTTGGGTAGCTTTTCAATAAACCAACTAACTCAAAAAAGTGGTGTAAGTAGCTCGAACAACAATAGCACCATTACACAGACTGCCTATAAGAACGAAAATTCAACAACACAGGCTGTTAACAAAGTAAAAGATGCTGTTGTTTCTGTTATTACTTATTCAGCAAACAGACAAAATAGCGTATTTGGCAATGATGATACTGACACAGATTCTCAGCAGATCTCTAGTGAAGGATCTGGGGTTATTTATAAAAAGAATGATAAAGAAGCTTATATCGTCACCAACAATCACGTTATAAATGGTGCCAGCAAAGTAGATATTCGTTTGTCAGATGGAACTAAAGTACCCGGAGAAATTGTCGGAGCGGACACTTTCTCTGATATTGCTGTCGTTAAAATCTCTTCAGAAAAAGTGACAACAGTAGCTGAGTTTGGTGATTCTAGCAAGTTAACTGTAGGAGAAACTGCCATTGCTATTGGTAGCCCATTGGGTTCTGAATATGCAAATACTGTCACTCAGGGTATTGTATCTAGTCTCAATCGAAATGTATCTTTAAAATCTGAAGATGGACAAGCCATTTCTACAAAAGCCATCCAAACTGATACTGCTATTAACCCAGGTAACTCTGGTGGCCCACTGATCAATATTCAAGGGCAGGTTATCGGAATTACCTCAAGTAAAATTGCCACAAATGGAGGAACATCTGTAGAAGGTCTTGGTTTTGCAATCCCTGCAAATGATGCTATCAATATTATTGAACAGTTGGAAAAGAACGGAAAAGTGACTCGTCCAGCTTTGGGAATTCAAATGGTCAATCTCTCAAATATTAATACAAGTGATATTAGAAGACTGAATATTCCAAGCAGTGTAACATCTGGTGTAGTTGTTCGTTCTGTGCAAAGTAATATGCCTGCCAATGGTCACCTTGAAAAATACGATGTTATTACAAAAGTAGATGACAAGGAAATTGCTTCATCAACAGACTTACAAAGTGCTCTTTACAATCATTCTATCGGAGACACCATTAAGATAACTTACTATCGTAACGGTAAAGAAGAAACTACATCTATTAAACTTGACAAGAGTTCAGGTGATTTAGAATCTTAATTGACATCTATGTAAAGAAAACTTTACATAAGAGAAAAGATGTGCTAGTGTAGAATCATGGAAAAATTTGAAATGATTTCTATCACAGATATACAAAAAAATTCTTATCAACCCCGAAAAGAATTTGATAGAGAAAAACTACATGAACTAGCACAGTCTATCAAAGAAAATGGGGTCATTCAACCGATTATTGTTCGTCAATCTCCTGTTATTGGTTATGAAATCCTTGCAGGAGAGAGACGCTATCGGGCTTCACTTTTAGCTGGTCTAAGGTCTATCCCAGCTGTTGTTAAACAGCTTTCAGATCAAGAGATGATGGTCCAGTCCATCATTGAAAATTTACAAAGAGAAAATTTAAATCCAATAGAAGAAGCACGCGCCTATGAATCTCTTGTAGAGAAAGGATTTACCCATGCTGAAATTGCAGATAAAATGGGCAAGTCTCGTCCTTATATCAGCAACTCTATTCGCTTGCTGTCCTTGCCAGAACAGATCCTCTCAGAAGTAGAAAATGGCAAACTATCACAAGCCCATGCGCGTTCTCTAGTTGGGTTGAATAAGGAACAACAAGACTATTTCTTTCAACGGATTATATATGAAGACATTTCTGTAAGGAAGTTAGAAGCTCTTCTGACAAAGAAAAAACAAAAGAAACAGAAAAAAAATGATTATTTCATACAAAATGAAGAAGAACAGTTAAAAAAACTACTCGGATTAGATGTAGAAATCAAACTGTCTAAAAAAGATAGTGGAAAAATCATTATTTCTTTTTCAAATCAAGAAGAATACAGTAGAATTATCAACAGCCTGAAATAAGGCTGTTCTTTTATTTTTTTATCTCACAAGGTTATCCACTATTTTTTTCAATAAAAAGCTTAATAAATCAAAAGTTTCTGACTTTATCCCCAACTTGTGGATAAAACTTAATAACGTTGTGGATTATTTTTCACAGCTTGTGGAAAATTCTTACTATCTATGGTAAAATAAGTCTAGCATTAAACTTTTAAATAGTAAAGGAGGAGAAAGGATTGAAAGAAAAACAATTTTGGAATCGTATATTAGAATTTGCTCAAGAAAGACTGACTCGATCCATGTATGATTTCTATGCTATTCAAGCTGAACTCATCAAGGTAGAGGAAAATGTTGCCACTATATTTTTACCACGATCTGAAATGGAAATGGTCTGGGAAAAACAACTAAAAGATATTATTGTAGTTGCTGGATTTGAAATTTATGACGCTGAAATAACTCCCCACTATATTTTCATCAAACCTCAATATACGACTATCTCACAAGTTGAAGAAGCTCCAAATTCAACTCTTTATGACTATAATCCAAAGTTAGCATCTATTCCTTATTCGGATACTGGATTAAAAAGAAAAGTATACCTTTGATAATTTTATTCAGGGGGATGGAAATGTCTGGGCAGTATCAGCAGCTTTGGCTGTCTCTGAAGATTTGGCCTTAACCTATAATCCTCTTTTTATCTATGGAGGACCTGGGCTTGGTAAGACTCACTTACTCAATGCCATTGGGAATGAGATTTTGAAAAATATTCCCGATGCGCGTGTTAAGTACATTCCTGCTGAAAGCTTTATCAACGACTTTCTTGAACATCTGAGACTGGGTGAAATGGATAAATTCAAAAAAACCTACCGTAGCCTCGATCTTTTGTTAATTGATGATATTCAATCGCTGAGTGGAAAAAAAGTTGCAACTCAGGAAGAATTTTTCAATACTTTCAATGTTCTCCATAACAATCAAAAACAAATTGTTCTGACTAGTGATCGTAGCCCTAAACACCTAGAGGGACTTGAAGAACGGCTTGTCACGCGCTTTAGCTGGGGCTTGACGCAAAACATCACACCACCTGATTTTGAGACACGTATTGCCATTTTACAAAGCAAAACAGAGCATTTAGACTACAATTTCCAAAGTGATACCCTAGAATACCTAGCTGGGCAATTTGATTCAAACGTCCGAGAACTTGAAGGAGCAATCAACGACATCACTTTAATTGCCAGAGTAAAAAAAAAAAATCAAGGATATCACTATCGATATCGCTGCAGAGGCTATTCGAGCACGTAAACAAGATGTTAGCCAAATGCTCGTCATCCCAATTGATAAAATTCAAAATGAAGTTGGTAACTTTTATGGTGTCAGCGTCAAAGAAATGAAGGGAAGTAGACGCCTTCAAAATATTGTGTTAGCCCGTCAAGTAGCCATGTATTTATCTAGAGAACTAACAGATAATAGTCTTCCAAAAATTGGGAAGGAATTTGGTGGAAAAGACCATACAACAGTTATTCATGCCCATGCCAAAATTAAATCTTTGATTGATGAAGACGATAATTTACGTTTAGAAATTGAATCAATCAAAAAGAAAATCAAATAACTTGTGGATAACTTTTACTTTATTATCTTTTTTATCCACATTTTTTAAACAAGCCAAAAAACTTGATATGACTTGTTTAAAGTCTGTTTTCCACAGATTTCACAGACTCTATTATTACTATTATCCTTCTAATACTAAAAATAAATAAAGGAGAATCCATGATTCATTTTTCAATTAATAAAAATTTATTTCTACAAGCATTAAATACAACTAAGAGAGGCTATTGGTTCTAAAAATGCTATTCCTATTTTTATCAACCGTCCAAAATTGACGTGACCAATGAAGGTGTTACTTTAATTGGTTCAAATGGTCAAATTTCAATTGAAAATTTATTTCTCAAAAAAATGAAGATGCTGGTCTGTTAATTACTTCTTTAGGTTCGATCCTTCTTGAAGCTTCTTTCTTTATCAATGTGGTATCTAGTCTACCTGATGTAAGTCTTGATTTTAAAGAAATTGAACAAAATCAAATTGTTTTAACGAGTGGTAAATCAGAAATTACCCTAAAAGGAAAAGATAGCGAACAGTACCCACGAATCCAAGAAATTTCAGCAAGCACTCCTTTGGTTCTTGAAACAAAATTACTCAAGAAAATTATCAATGAAACAGCCTTTGCTGCAAGTACACAAGAGAGTCGTCCAATTTTAACAGGTGTTCATTTTGTATTAAGTCAACACAAGGAGCTAAAAACAGTGGCAACAGACTCTCATCGTCTAAGCCAGAAAAAATTAACGCTTGAGAAAAATAGTGATGATTTTGATGTCGTGATTCCTAGCCGTTCTCTACGCGAATTTTCAGCGGTATTTACAGATGATATCGAAACTGTAGAGATTTTCTTTGCCAATAACCAAATCCTCTTTAGAAGCGAAAATATTAGCTTCTATACTCGTCTCCTCGAAGGAAACTATCCTGATACAGATCGTTTGATTCCAACAGACTTTAATACTACTATTACTTTTGATGTTGTAAACTTACGCCAGTCAATGGAACGTGCTCGTCTTTTATCAAGTGCTACTCAAAATGGTACTGTGAAACTTGAAATTAAAGATGGGGTTGTTAGCGCCCATGTTCACTCTCCAGAAGTTGGTAAAGTAAACGAAGAAATCGATACTGATCAGGTTACTGGTGAAGATTTGACCATTAGTTTCAACCCAACTTACTTGATTGATTCTCTTAAAGCTTTAAATAGCGAAAAAGTGACCATTAGTTTTATCTCAGCTGTTCGTCCATTTACTCTTGTGCCAGCAGACACTGATGAGGACTTCATGCAGCTCATTACACCAGTTCGTACAAATTAAGTGAAAGAGGTTGAGCCTGGCTCGCCTCTTTTATGATATAATCGAAAAAGAAAAGGAGAGTAGTATGTATCAAGTTGGAAATTTTGTTGAAATGAAAAAACCACATGCTTGCACAATCAAGTCAACAGGAGAAAAAGCTAATCGTTGGGAAATTACACGTGTAGGAGCAGATATAAAAATCAAATGTAGCAATTGTGACCATGTTGTCATGATGGGACGCTATGATTTTGATCGAAAAATGAATAAAATTATTGACTGAAAACCCTTAGTTAGAGGGTTAGCAAGTTTTCCTTTTTTGTGTTATAATATTAGGGATTGAAATGAAAACGGAGAATGAGAAAATATGGCTTTAACAGCAGGTATCGTTGGTTTGCCAAACGTTGGTAAATCAACACTATTTAATGCAATTACAAAAGCAGGAGCAGAGGCAGCAAATTACCCATTTGCGACGATTGATCCAAATGTTGGAATGGTAGAAGTTCCAGATGAACGCCTACAAAAACTAACTGAAATGATTACTCCTAAAAAGACAGTTCCAACAACATTTGAATTTACAGATATCGCAGGGATTGTAAAAGGAGCTTCAAAAGGAGAAGGGCTAGGGAATAAATTCTTGGCTAATATCCGTGAAGTAGATGCGATTGTTCATGTAGTTCGTGCTTTTGATGATGAAAATGTGATGCGCGAGCAAGGACGTGAAGACGCCTTTGTGGATCCACTGGCAGATATTGATACTATTAACCTAGAGTTGATTCTTGCTGACTTAGAATCAGTTAATAAGCGCTATATGCGTGTAGAAAAGATGGCACGTACGCAAAAAGATAAAGAATCAGTAGCAGAATTTAATGTTCTTCAAAAGATTAAACCTGTTCTTGAAGATGGAAAATCAGCTCGAACTATTGAATTTACAGATGAGGAACAAAAGGTTGTCAAAGGTCTCTTCCTGTTAACGACTAAACCAGTGCTCTATGTTGCTAATGTGGACGAGGATGTGGTTTCAGAACCTGACTCTATCGACTATGTTAAACAAATTCGTGAATTCGCAGCGACAGAAAATGCTGAAGTAGTCGTTATTTCTGCGCGTGCTGAGGAAGAAATTTCTGAGTTAGACGAAGAAGACAAGCAAGAGTTTCTTGAAGCACTTGGGTTGACAGAATCAGGCGTTGACAAGTTGACTCGTGCAGCTTACCACTTGCTTGGACTGGGAACTTACTTCACAGCTGGCGAAAAAGAAGTTCGCGCTTGGACCTTCAAACGTGGTATGAAGGCTCCTCAAGCAGCTGGTATTATCCACTCAGACTTTGAAAAAGGATTTATTCGTGCAGTAACTATGTCATATGAGGATCTAGTGAAATACGGATCTGAAAAGGCTGTAAAAGAAGCTGGACGCTTGCGTGAAGAAGGAAAAGAATATATCGTTCAAGACGGCGATATCATGGAATTCCGCTTTAATGTCTAAAAAAATTAATGAATAGTGTCAATTAGGTTGGAAAAAAATTCCAACCCTTTTGGCTTTTGAAAGGAAAAATAAATGACCAAATTACTTGTAGGCTTGGGAAATCCAGGAGATAAATATTTTGAAACAAAACACAATGTTGGCTTTATGTTGATTGACCAACTAGCGAAGAAACAGAATGTCACTTTTACACACGATAAGATATTTCAAGCTGACCTAGCATCCTTTTTCCTAAATGGAGAAAAAATTTATCTTGTCAAACCAACGACATTTATGAATGAAAGTGGAAAAGCGGTTCATGCTTTATTGACTTACTATGGTTTGGATATTGAAGATTTACTCATCATTTATGATGATCTTGACATGGAAGTTGGAAAGATTCGTTTAAGAGCAAAGGGATCCGCAGGTGGTCATAATGGTATCAAGTCTATTATTCAACATATTGGAACCCAAACCTTTAATCGTGTTAAGATTGGAATCGGAAGACCTAAAAATGGAATGTCAGTTGTTAACCATGTTTTGAGTACCTTTGACAAGGATGATTATATTGGTATTTTACAGTCTATTGACAAAGTTGACGATTCTGTAAACTACTATTTACAAGAGAAAAATTTTGAGAAAACAATGCAGAGGTATAACGGATAAATGTTAACCTTATTAGATTTATTCTCAGAAAATAATCAGATAAAAAAATGGCATCGAAATCTGACAGATAAGAAAAGACAATTAATGTTAGGCTTGTCAACTTCTACAAAAGCTTTAGCAATTGCTAGTAGTTTGAGACAGGAAGATAAGATTGTGTTATTGACGTCAACTTATGGAGAAGCAGAAGGACTTGTTAGTGATCTTATATCTGTCTTGGGTGAGGAACTTGTCTATCCATTTTTAGTAGATGACTCCCCTATGGTCGAGTTTTTGATGTCTTCACAAGAAAAAATCATTTCACGGGTTGAAGCCTTGCGTTTTTTGACTGATTCATCTAAGAAAGGGATTTTAGTTTGTAATATCGCAGCAAGTCGATTGATTTTACCGTCTCCCAATATATTCAAAGATAGTATTGTAAAAATAACAGTTGGTGAAGAATATGATCAACACACGTTTATCCATCAGTTAAAGGAAATAGGTTATCGCAAAGTTACGCAAGTACAAACTCAAGGTGAGTTTAGTATTCGAGGAGATATTTTAGATATTTTTGAGATGTCTCAGTTAGAACCTTTCCGAATCGAGTTTTTTGGTGATGAAGTAGATGGAATTCGGACTTTTGAAGTAGAAACACAATTATCAAAAGAAAATCAAACAGAACTCACTATCTTTCCAGCAAGTGATATACTTTTGAGGGAAAAGGACTATCTACGAGGGCAGTCAGCTTTAGAAAAGCAAAGTTCAAAGACCTTATCACCAATTTTAAAATCATACTTGGAAGAGATTTTGTCAAGTTTTCATCAAAAACAAGTACATTCAGATAGTCGAAAGTTTTTATCTTTATGTTACGATAAAACATGGACTATATTTGATTATATTGAAAAAGATACACCAGTGTTTTTTGATGATTACCAAAAATTGATGAATCAGTATGAAGCCTTTGAAAGAGAGTTAGCGCAATACTTTACAGAAGATTTACAGAATGGTAAATCATTTTCTGATATGCAGTATTTTGCAGATACAGAACAAACCTATAAAAAACAAAGTCCAGTTACCTTTTTCTCCAATCTCCAAAAAGGGTTAGGAAATCTCAAGTTTGATCACATTTATCAATTTAATCAATTTCCCATGCAGGAGTTTTTCAATCAATTTTCTTTTCTTAAAGAAGAAATTGAGCGATATAAAAAAATGGACTACACCATTATTCTGCAGTCTAGCAATTCAATGGGAAGTAAAACATTGGAGGGTGTTTTAGAGGAATACCAGATTAAATTGGATTCCAGAGATAAGTCAAGTATCTGTAAAGAATCTGTAAACTTCATTGAGGGTAATCTAAGACATGGTTTTCATTTTGTAGATGAAAAAATTCTCTTGATCACTGAACATGAGATTTTTCAAAAGAAATTAAAACGTCGTTTTCGAAGACAACATGTTTCAAACGCAGAGAGATTAAAAGATTACAATGAACTTGAAAAAGGAGACTACGTTGTTCACCATATTCATGGAATTGGTCAATATCTAGGCATTGAAACAATTGAAATCAAAGGGATTCACCGTGATTATGTCAGTGTTCAATATCAAAATGGGGATCAAATCTCCATCCCAGTTGAGCAGATTCAGTTACTGTCAAAATATGTTTCAAGTGATGGGAAAGCTCCAAAACTTAATAAATTAAATGATGGTCATTTTAAAAAGGCTAAGCAAAAAGTTAAGAACCAGGTAGAGGATATAGCTGACGATTTAATCAAGCTTTATTCTGAGCGTAGTCAGTTGAAGGGGGTTGCTTTCTCAGCTGATGATGATAATCAAAATGCTTTTGATGATGCCTTCCCTTATGTTGAAACGGATGATCAACTTCGTAGTATTGAGGAAATCAAGAGAGATATGCAGGATTCTCATCCCATGGATCGACTTCTAGTTGGAGATGTTGGTTTTGGGAAGACTGAAGTTGCAATGCGTGCAGCCTTTAAGGCGGTCAATGATCATAAACAAGTTGTCGTTCTAGTTCCGACGACGGTTTTAGCGCAACAACACTATACAAATTTTAAAGAGAGATTCCAAAATTTTGCAGTTAATATTGATGTGTTGAGTCGTTTTAGAAGTAAAAAAGAGCAGACTGAAACACTTGAAAAATTGAAAAAGGGTCAAGTTGATATTTTGATTGGAACCCATCGTGTTTTGTCAAAAGATGTTGTGTTTGCTGATTTAGGCTTGATGATTATTGATGAGGAACAACGATTTGGTGTCAAGCATAAGGAAACCTTGAAAGAACTGAAGAAACAAGTGGATGTCCTAACTTTGACTGCTACTCCAATCCCTCGTACCCTCCATATGTCTATGCTGGGAATCAGAGATTTGTCTGTTATTGAAACTCCGCCGACTAATCGCTATCCTGTTCAGACCTATGTTTTGGAAAAGAATGATAGTGTGATTCGTGATGCTGTTTTACGTGAAATGGACCGTGGAGGTCAAGTTTACTATCTTTACAATAAAGTTGACACAATTGATCAGAAGGTTTCAGAATTACAGGAGTTGATTCCAGAGGCTTCGATTGGGTATGTTCATGGGCAAATGAGTGAGATTCAGTTAGAAAATACTCTACTGGGTTTCATTGAAGGTCAGTATGATATCTTGGTGACAACTACCATTATTGAGACAGGGGTGGACATTCCAAATGCCAATACTTTATTTATTGAAAATGCGGACCATATGGGCTTGTCAACCTTGTATCAGTTAAGAGGAAGAGTCGGTCGTAGTAATCGTATTGCTTATGCCTATCTCATGTATCGTCCAGAAAAATCAATCAGTGAAGTCTCCGAGAAGAGATTAGAAGCGATTAAAGGATTTACAGAATTGGGCTCTGGATTTAAGATTGCAATGCGAGATCTTTCGATTCGAGGAGCAGGAAATCTTTTAGGAAAATCCCAGTCTGGTTTCATTGATTCTGTTGGTTTTGAATTGTATTCGCAGTTATTGGAGGAAGCTATTGCTAAACGACATGGTAATGGGAACACAAGAACCAAAGGAAATACCGAATTGATTTTACAAATTGATGCCTATCTTCCTGATACCTATATTTCTGATCAACGACATAAGATTGAAATTTACAAGAAAATTCGTCAAATTGACAACCGTGTCAACTACGAAGAATTACAAGAAGAGTTGATGGACCGATTTGGAGAGTACCCAGACGTGGTAGCCTATCTTTTAGAGATTGGTTTGGTTAAGTCTTATCTTGATAAGGTATTTGTTCAACGTGTGGAAAGAAAAGAAAATAAGATTACAGTTCAATTTGAAAAAATTACTCAGCGATTGTTTTTGGCTCAAGATTATTTTAAAGCTTTATCCGCAACGGACTTAAAAGCAGCCATAGCTGAGAATAAGGGATTAATGGAAGTTGTGTTTGATATCCGAAACAAGAAGGACTATGAAATTTTAGAAGGTCTGCTCATTTTTGGAGAAAGTTTATTAGAGATAAAAGTGTCGAAAGAAGGCAATTCCCTTTAACATTTTTCTTCTATAAAGTAGATAAAAATGATACAATAATAATTTGAGGTAATAAAAATGAGATTAGACAAATATTTAAAAGTATCACGAATTATCAAGCGTCGTACAGTCGCAAAAGAAGTAGCAGATAAAGGCAGAATCAAGGTAAATGGAATCTTGGCCAAAAGTTCAACGGATTTGAAAGTTAATGACCAAGTTGAAATTCGCTTTGGCAATAAGTTGCTACTTGTAAAAGTACTAGAGATGAAGGATAGTACAAAAAAAGAAGATGCAGCAGGAATGTATGAAATTATCAGTGAAACACGGGTAGAAGAAAATGTCTAAAAAAATATCGTACAATTGAATAATTCTTTTTATTCAAAATGAACACCAACGTCGTCGCTATCTGATGAAAGAACGACAAAAAAACGTAATCGTTTCATGGGTTGGGTTCTTATTTTTGATGATTTTATTGTTCATTTTACCAACTTATAATCTTGCTCAAAGCTATCATCAATTACTCCAAAGACGTCAACAGTTATCAGACTTGCAAACTCAGTATCAAACCTTGAGTGAGGAAAAGGAGAAAGAGACAGCTTTTGCTACAAAGTTGAAAGATGAAGATTACGCTGCTAAATACATGCGTGCAAAATATTATTATTCTAAGAATCGGGAAGCTGTTTATACGATTCCTGACTTGCTCCCAAGGTGATAAAATGGAAAATTTATTAGACGTAATTGAGCAATTTTTGAGTCTATCGGATGAAAAACTAGAAGAGTTGTCTGATAAAAATCAATTATTGCGTTTACAAGAAGAAAAGGAAAGGAAGAATGCGTAAATTCTTAATTATTTTGTTGCTACCTAGTTTTTTGACCATTTCAAAAGTCGTTAGCACAGAAAAAGAAGTCGTCTATACTTCTAAAGAAATTTATTACCTTTCACAATCTGACTTTGGTATTTATTTTAGAGAAAAATTAAATTCTCCCATGGTTTATGGAGAGGTTCCTGTTTATGCGAATGAAGATTTAGTAGTGGAATCTGGAAAATTGACTCCAAAAACAAGTTTTCAAATAACCGAGTGGCGTTTAAATAAACAAGGAATTCCAGTATTTAAGTTATCCAATCATCAATTTATTGCTGCAGACAAACGATTTTTATATGATCAGTCAGAGGTAACTCCAACAATAAAAAAAGTATGGTTAGAATCTGATTTTAAACTGTATAATAGCCCTTATGATTTAAAAGAAGTGAAATCATCCTTATCAGCTTATTCGCAAGTATCAATTGATAAGACAATGTTTGTAGAAGGAAGAGAATTTTTATATATTGATCAGGATGGATGGGTAGATAAGGAGTCAACTTCTGAAGAAGATAATCGGATAGGTAAAGTCCAAGAAATGTTATCTGAAAAATATCAAAAAGATTCTTTCTCTATTTATATTAAGCAACTGACTACTGGAAAAGAGGCTGGTATCAATCAAGATGAAAAGATGTATGCGGCTAGTGTTTTAAAACTCCCTTATCTCTACTATACGCAAGAAAAAATAAATGAGGGTCTTTATCAGTTAGACACGACTGTAAAATACGTATCAGCAGTCAATGATTTTCCAGGTTCCTATAAACCAGAAGGAAGTGGTAGTCTTCCTAAAAAAGAGGATAATAAAGAGTATTCTCTAAAGGATTTAATTACGAAAGTATCAAAAGAATCTGATAATGTAGCTCATAATTTATTGGGATATTACATTTCAAACCAATCTGATGCCACATTTAAATCCAAGATGTCTGCTATTATGGGAGATGATTGGGATCCAAAAGAAAAATTGATTTCTTCTAAAATGGCTGGGAAAGTCATGGAAGCTATTTATAACCAAAATGGATTTGTATTGGATTCTTTGACTAAAACAGATTTTGATAATCAGCGAATTGCCAAAGGTGTTTCTGTGAAGGTATCTCATAAAATTGGGGATGCGGACGAATTTAAGCATGATACGGGTGTTGTCTACGCAGATTCTCCATTTATTCTTTCTATTTTCACTAAGAATTCTGATTATGATACAATTTCTCAGATAGCCAAGGATGTTTATGAGGTTCTAAAATGAGGGAACAAGATTTTTTAAATCATTTTCTCAAGAAGGGATATTTCAAAAAGCATACTAAGGTGGTGCTAGCTCTTTCTGGTGGGTTAGATTCTATGTTTCTATTTAAGGTATTATCTACTTATCAAAAAGAGTTAGAAATTGAATTGATTCTAGCCCATGTGAATCATAAGCAGAGAGTAGAATCAGATTGGGAAGAAAAGGAATTAAGGAAGTTGGCTGCTGAAGCAGAGCTTCCTATTTATATCAGCAATTTTTCAGGAGAATTTTCAGAAGCGCGGGCTCGACATTTTCGTTATGATTTTTTTCAAGAGGTCATGAAAAAGACAGGTGTGACAGCCTTAGTCACTGCCCACCATGCGGATGATCAGGTGGAAACGATTTTGATGCGTTTGATTCGAGGCACTCGTTTGCGCTATCTATCAGGAATTAAGGAGAAGCAAGTAGTAGGAGAGATAGAAATCATTCGGCCCTTCTTGCATTTTCAGAAAAAAGACTTTCCTCCAATTTTTCACTTTGAAGATACATCAAATAAGGAAAATCATTATTTTCGCAATCGTATTCGAAATTCTTATTTACCAGAATTAGAAAAAGAAAATCCTAGATTTAGAGATGCAATCTTAAGCATCGGCAATGAAATTTTAGATTATGACTTAGCTATAGCTGAATTATCAAGGAATATTGATGTAGAAAATTTAGAGCAGCTATTGTCTTACTCTGAGTCTACACAAATAGTTTTACTTCAAACTTATCTGAATCGTTTTCCAGATTTGAATCTTACGAAAGCTCAGTTTGAAGAAGTTAGACAAATTTTAAAAACTAAAAGCCAGTATCGTCATCCGCTTAAAAATGGTTATGAATTAGTAAAAGAGTATCAACAGTTTCGGATTTGTAAAATCAGTCCTCAGTCTGATGAAAAAGAAGATGAACTTGTGCTACACTATCAAAATCAGGTATCTTACCAAGGTTATTTATTTTCCTTTGGACTTCCTTTAGAAGGTGAATTAATTCAGCAGGTACCTGTTTCACGCGAAACATCAATACACATTCGTCATCGAAAAACAGGAGATTTTTTGATTCAAAATGGGTATAGAAAAAAACTCAGACGTCTATTTATTGATTTGAAAATTCCTATGGAAAAGCGGAAATCTGCTCTGATTATTGAGCAATTTGGTGAAATTGTCTCAATTTTGGGAATTGCGACCAGTAATTTGAGTAAAAACACGAAAAATGATATAATGAACACTGTACTTTATATAGAAAAAATAGATAGGTAAAAAAATGTTAGAAAACGATATTAAAAAAATCCTCGTTTCACACGATGAAATTACAGAAGCTGCTAAAAAATTAGGTGCTCAACTCACTAAAGACTATGCAGGAAAAAATCCAATTTTAGTTGGGATTTTAAAAGGATCTATTCCTTTTATGGCTGAATTGGTTAAACATATCGACACACATATTGAAATGGACTTCATGATGGTTTCTAGCTATCATGGTGGAACAGCAAGTAGTGGTGTCATCAATATCAAGCAAGATGTGACTCAAGATATCAAAGGAAGACATGTTCTGTTTATAGAAGATATCATTGATACAGGTCAAACTTTGAAGAGTTTAAGAGATATGTTTAAAGCAAGAGAGGCTGCTTCTGTTAAAATTGCAACCTTGTTGGATAAACCAGAGGGACGTGTTGTAGAAATTGAGGCAGACTATACCTGCTTTACTATCCCAAATGAGTTTGTAGTAGGTTATGGTTTAGACTACAAAGAAAACTATCGTAACCTTCCTTATGTTGGAGTGTTGAAAGAAGAAGTATATTCAAATTAGAAAGAACAATTTTTAATGAAAAAACAAAATAATGGTTTAATTAAAAATCCTTTTCTATGGTTATTACTTATTTTTTTCCTAGTTACAAGTTACCAGTATTTTAGTACAGGTAGTGTTGCAGGGAAAAGTGAGCAAATTAATTATACAGAATTGGTAAAAGAAATTACCGATGACAATGTAAAAGAATTGACTTACCAACCAAATGGCAGTGTTATCGAAGTTTCAGGTGTTTATAAAAATCCTAAAACAAGTAAAGAAGAAACAGGTATCCAGTTCTTTTCTCCTTCTGCTACAACAGTAGAGAAATTTTCAAGTATTATTCTTCCTTCAGATACTACAGTATCAGAATTGCAAAAACTTGCTTCTGACCATAAGGCGGAAGTAACTGTTAAGCATGAAAGTTCAAGTGGTATGTGGATTAATATTCTTGTATCCATTGTGCCATTCGGTATTCTTTTCTTCTTCCTATTCTCTATGATGGGAAATATGGGAGGAAATAATGGCCGTAACCCAATGAGTTTTGGACGAAGTAAGGCTAAAGCCGCAAATAAAGAAGATATTAAAGTAAGATTTTCAGATGTTGCTGGAGCTGAGGAAGAAAAACAAGAACTAGTTGAAGTTGTTGAATTTTTAAAAGATCCAAAACGATTTACAAAACTTGGAGCCCGTATTCCAGCAGGTGTTCTTTTGGAGGGACCTCCGGGAACAGGGAAGACCTTGCTTGCCAAAGCAGTTGCAGGAGAAGCAGGTGTTCCATTCTTTAGTATCTCAGGTTCTGACTTTGTAGAAATGTTTGTCGGAGTTGGAGCTAGTCGTGTTCGTTCTCTTTTTGAAGATGCCAAAAAAGCAGCACCAGCTATCATCTTTATCGATGAAATTGATGCTGTTGGACGTCAACGTGGAGTTGGTCTTGGCGGAGGAAATGACGAACGTGAACAAACCTTGAACCAACTTTTGATTGAGATGGATGGTTTTGAGGGAAATGAAGGGATTATCGTCATTGCTGCGACAAACCGTTCAGATGTACTAGACCCTGCCCTTTTGAGGCCAGGACGTTTTGATAGAAAAGTATTGGTTGGCCGTCCTGATGTTAAGGGTCGTGAAGCAATCTTGAAAGTTCATGCTAAGAACAAGCCTTTAGCAGAAGATGTTGATTTGAAATTAGTGGCTCAACAAACTCCAGGTTTTGTTGGTGCTGATTTAGAGAATGTATTGAATGAAGCGGCTTTAGTCGCTGCTCGTCGCAATAAATCGATAATTGATGCCTCAGATATTGATGAAGCAGAGGATAGAGTTATTGCTGGTCCTTCTAAGAAAGATAAGACAGTTTCACAAAAAGAACGTGAATTGGTTGCCTACCATGAGGCAGGACATACCATTGTTGGTCTAGTCTTGTCGAATGCTCGTGTTGTGCATAAAGTTACCATCGTACCACGTGGTCGTGCAGGCGGTTATATGATTGCACTTCCTAAAGAGGATCAAATGCTTCTATCTAAAGAAGATATGAAAGAGCAATTGGCTGGCTTAATGGGTGGACGTGTAGCCGAAGAAATTATCTTTAATGTCCAAACTACAGGAGCTTCAAACGACTTTGAACAGGCGACACAAATGGCGCGTGCAATGGTTACAGAGTACGGTATGAGTGAAAAACTTGGTCCAGTTCAATATGAAGGAAACCATGCTATGTTTGGTGCACAGAGTCCTCAAAAATCAATTTCAGAACAAACAGCTTATGAAATTGACGAAGAGGTTCGTTCATTATTAAATGAGGCACGAAATAAAGCTGCTGAAATTATTCAGTCAAATCGTGAAACTCACAAGTTGATTGCAGAAGCACTATTGAAATACGAAACATTGGATAGTACACAAATTAAATCTCTTTATGAAACAGGAAAGATGCCTGAAACAGTAGAAGAGGAATCACATGCACTATCCTATGATGAAGTAAAGTCAAAAATGAATGATGAGAAATAACCCAAAGAGAGGCAAGACCTCTCTTTTTTTGTGCAGTTTAGACGGTGTAGGGAACAGAATGGGGAAATGGGACAAAAGTGTTTCTGAATCTGTTAGACTGTATCTAGAAAGGGGAACGTTATGTTTAAAGAATTGTATAAAGAAGTCCAGGGAATTGTATATAAGTGTAGAAATGAATATTACCTTCATTTATGGGAGTTATCGGATTGGGACCAAGAGGGGATGATTTGCTTACATGAATTGATTAGCAGAGAAGAAGATCTTGGCAGAAGATATTCCTCGTTTAAGAAAATATTTCAAAACCAAGTTTCGAAATCGAATCCTAGACTATATCCGTAAGCAAGAAAGTCAGAAGCGTAGATATGATAAAGAACCCTATGAAGAAGTAGGTGAGATCAGTCATCGTATCAGTGAGGGAGGTCTCTGGCTAGATGAGTATTATCTCTTTCATGAAACACTAAGAGATTATAGAAACAAACAAAGTAAAGACAAACAAGAAGAGTTAGAACGGGTCTTAAGACATGAACGCTTCCGAGGGCGTCAAAGAGTATTAAGAGACTTACGTATTGTGTTTAAGGAGTTTGATATCCGTACTCGGTAAGAAGCTATGCAAAAAAAAGAAAAAAACAGAAAAAGTAGTTGACAAAGTTTGAAAAGCCTGTATAATAGTAAGAGTTGAAAACAACTCAGGTCCGTTGGTCAAGGGGTTAAGACACCGCCTTTTCACGGCGGTAACACGGGTTCGAATCCCGTACGGACTATGGTATGTTGCGGATGGAACACTTGATGAAAAAAGATTAAAAAAGTTTCAAAAAAGTGTTGACAAGAAAAAGCAGCTGTGATATACTAATATAGTTGTCACTTGAGAGAAGTGAGTGACAAAGACCTTTGAAAACTGAACAAGACGAACCAATGTGCAGGGCACTACAACTAAGGTTGTAGTACTGAACAATGAAAAAAACAATAAATCTGTCAGTGACAGAAATGAGTGAGAACTCAAACTTTTAATGAGAGTTTGATCCTGGCTCAGGACGAACGCTGGCGGCGTGCCTAATACATGCAAGTAGAACGCTGAAGGAGGAGCTTGCTTCTCTGGATGAGTTGCGAACGGGTGAGTAACGCGTAGGTAACCTGCCTGGTAGCGGGGGATAACTATTGGAAACGATAGCTAATACCGCATAAGAGTAGATGTTGCATGACATTTACTTAAAAGGTGCAATTGCATCACTACCAGATGGACCTGCGTTGTATTAGCTAGTTGGTGGGGTAACGGCTCACCAAGGCGACGATACATAGCCGACCTGAGAGGGTGATCGGCCACACTGGGACTGAGACACGGCCCAGACTCCTACGGGAGGCAGCAGTAGGGAATCTTCGGCAATGGACGGAAGTCTGACCGAGCAACGCCGCGTGAGTGAAGAAGGTTTTCGGATCGTAAAGCTCTGTTGTAAGAGAAGAACGAGTGTGAGAGTGGAAAGTTCACACTGTGACGGTATCTTACCAGAAAGGGACGGCTAACTACGTGCCAGCAGCCGCGGTAATACGTAGGTCCCGAGCGTTGTCCGGATTTATTGGGCGTAAAGCGAGCGCAGGCGGTTAGATAAGTCTGAAGTTAAAGGCTGTGGCTTAACCATAGTACGCTTTGGAAACTGTTTAACTTGAGTGCAAGAGGGAGGTGGAATTCCATGTGTAGCGGTGAAATGCGTAGATATATGGAGGAACACCGGTGGCGAAAGCGGCTCTCTGGCTTGTAACTGACGCTGAGGCTCGAAAGCGTGGGGAGCAAACAGGATTAGATACCCTGGTAGTCCACGCCGTAAACGATGAGTGCTAGGGTGTTAGACCCTTTCCGGGGTTTAGTGCCGCAGCTAACGCATTAAGCACTCCGCCTGGGGAGTACGACCGCAAGGTTGAAACTCAAAAGGAATTGACGGGGGCCCGCACAAGCGGTGGAGCATGTGGTTTAATTCGAAGCAACGCGAAGAACCTTACCAGGTCTTGACATCCCTCTGACCGCTCTAGAGATAGAGCTTTCCTTCGGGACAGAGGTGACAGGTGGTGCATGGTTGTCGTCAGCTCGTGTCGTGAGATGTTGGGTTAAGTCCCGCAACGAGCGCAACCCCTATTGTTAGTTGCCATCATTCAGTTGGGCACTCTAGCGAGACTGCCGGTAATAAACCGGAGGAAGGTGGGGATGACGTCAAATCATCATGCCCCTTATGACCTGGGCTACACACGTGCTACAATGGCTGGTACAACGAGTCGCAAGCCGGTGACGGCAAGCTAATCTCTTAAAAGCCAGTCTCAGTTCGGATTGTAGGCTGCAACTCGCCTACATGAAGTCGGAATCGCTAGTAATCGCGGATCGGCACGCCGCGGTGAATACGTTCCCGGGCCTTGTACACACCGCCCGTCACACCACGAGAGTTTGTAACACCCGAAGTCGGTGAGGTAACCGTAAAGGAGCCAGCCGCCTAAGGTGGGATAGATGATTGGGGTGAAGTCGTAACAAGGTAGCCGTATCGGAAGGTGCGGCTGGATCACCTCCTTTCTAAGGATAAGGAACTGCGCATTGGTCTTGTTTAGTCTTGAGAGGTCTTGTGGGGCCTTAGCTCAGCTGGGAGAGCGCCTGCTTTGCACGCAGGAGGTCAGCGGTTCGATCCCTGCTAGGCTCCATTGGTGAGAGATCACCAAGTAATGCACATTGAAAAATTGAATATCTATATCAAATAGTAACAAGAAAAATAAACCGAAAACGCTGTAGTATTAATAAGAGTTTATGACTGAAAGGTCAAAAAATAAGGTTAAGTTAATAAGGGCGCACGGTGGATGCCTTGGCACTAGGAGCCGAAGAAGGACGTGACAAACGACGATATGCCTTGGGTAGCTGTAAGTAAGCGATGATCCAGGGATTTCCGAATGGGGGAACCCAACAGGTACTACCTGTTACCCGCATCTGTTAAGGATGTGAGGAGGAAGACGCAGTGAACTGAAACATCTAAGTAGCTGCAGGAAGAGAAAGCAAAAGCGATTGCCTTAGTAGCGGCGAGCGAAACGGCAGGAGGGCAAACCGAAGAGTTTACTCTTCGGGGTTGTAGGACTGCAATGTGGACTCAAAGATTATAGAAGAATGATTTGGGAAGATCGAGCCAAAGAGAGTAATAGCCTCGTATTTAAAATAGTCTTTGTACCTAGCAGTATCCTGAGTACGGCGGGACACGTGAAATCCCGTCGGAATCTGGGAGGACCATCTCCCAACCCTAAATACTCCCTAGTGACCGATAGTGAACCAGTACCGTGAGGGAAAGGTGAAAAGCACCCCGGGAGGGGAGTGAAATAGAACCTGAAACCGTGTGCCTACAACAAGTTCGAGCCCGTTAATGGGTGAGAGCGTGCCTTTTGTAGAATGAACCGGCGAGTTACGTTATGATGCGAGGTTAAGTTGAAGAGACGGAGCCGTAGGGAAACCGAGTCTGAATAGGGCGAATTAGTATCATGACGTAGACCCGAAACCATGTGACCTACCCATGAGCAGGTTGAAGGTGCGGTAAGACGCACTGGAGGACCGAACCAGGGCACGTTGAAAAGTGCTTGGATGACTTGTGGGTAGCGGAGAAATTCCAAACGAACTTGGAGATAGCTGGTTCTCTCCGAAATAGCTTTAGGGCTAGCGTCGACATTAGAGATTCTTGGAGGTAGAGCACTGTTTGGGTGAGGGGTCCATCCCGGATTACCAATCTCAGATAAACTCCGAATGCCAATGAATTATGGTCGGCAGTCAGACTGCGAGTGCTAAGATCCGTAGTCGAAAGGGAAACAGCCCAGACCACCAGCTAAGGTCCCAAAATAATTGTTAAGTGGAAAAGGATGTGGGGTTGCACAGACAACTAGGATGTTAGCTTAGAAGCAGCTATTCATTCAAAGAGTGCGTAATAGCTCACTAGTCGAGTGACCCTGCGCCGAAAATGTACCGGGGCTAAAACAATTTACCGAAGCTGTGGATACCTTTATAGGTATGGTAGGAGAGCGTTCTATGTGTGATGAAGGTATACCGTGAGGAGTGCTGGAACGCATAGAAGTGAGAATGCCGGTATGAGTAGCGAAAGACAGGTGAGAATCCTGTCCACCGTAAGACTAAGGTTTCCAGGGGAAGGCTCGTCCGCCCTGGGTTAGTCGGGACCTAAGGAGAGACCGAAAGGTGTATCCGATGGACAACAGGTTGATATTCCTGTACTAGAGTATGTAGTGATGGAGGGACGCAGTAGGCTAACTAAAGCAGACGATTGGAAGTGTCTGTCTAAGCAGTGAGGTGTGATATGAGTCAAATGCTTATATCTGTAACATTGAGCTGTGATGGGGAGCGAAGTTTAGTAGCGAAGTTAGTGACGTCACACTGCCAAGAAAAGCTTCTAGCGTTTAAACATACTCTACCCGTACCGCAAACCGACACAGGTAGTCGAGGGCGAGTAGCCTCAGGTGAGCGAGAGAACTCTCGTTAAGGAACTCGGCAAAATGACCCCGTAACTTCGGGAGAAGGGGTGCTGACTTTAAGTCAGCCGCAGTGAATAGGCCCAAGCAACTGTTTATCAAAAAAACACAGCTCTCTGCTAAATCGTAAGATGATGTATAGGGGGTGACGCCTGCCCGGTGCTGGAAGGTTAAGAGGAGTGCTTAGCGTAAGCGAAGGTATGAATTGAAGCCCCAGTAAACGGCGGCCGTAACTATAACGGTCCTAAGGTAGCGAAATTCCTTGTCGGGTAAGTTCCGACCCGCACGAAAGGCGTAATGATTTGGGCACTGTCTCAACGAGAGACTCGGTGAAATTTTAGTACCTGTGAAGATGCAGGTTACCCGCGACAGGACGGAAAGACCCCATGGAGCTTTACTGCAGTTTGATATTGAGTGTCTGTGCCACATGTACAGGATAGGTAGGAGTCTATGAGATCGGGACGCCAGTTTCGAAGGAGACGATGTTGGGATACTACCCTTGTGTTATGGCCACTCTAACCCAGATAGGTGATCCCTATCGGAGACAGTGTCTGACGGGCAGTTTGACTGGGGCGGTCGCCTCCTAAAAAGGTAACGGAGGCGCCCAAAGGTTCCCCTCAGAATGGTTGGAAATCATTCGCAGAGTGTAAAGGTATAAGGGAGCTTGACTGCGAGAGCTACAACTCGAGCAGGGACGAAAAGTCGGGCTTAGTGATCCGGTGGTTCCGTATGGAAGGGCCATCGCTCAACGGATAAAAGCTACCCTGGGGATAACAGGCTTATCTCCCCCAAGAGTTCACATCGACGGGGAGGTTTGGCACCTCGATGTCGGCTCGTCGCATCCTGGGGCTGTAGTCGGTCCCAAGGGTTGGGCTGTTCGCCCATTAAAGCGGCACGCGAGCTGGGTTCAGAACGTCGTGAGACAGTTCGGTCCCTATCCGTCGCGGGCGTAGGAAATTTGAGAGGATCTGCTCCCTAGTACGAGAGGACCAGAGTGGACTTACCGCTGGTGTACCAGTTGTCTTGCCAAAGGCATCGCTGGGTAGCTATGTAGGGAAGGGATAAACGCTGAAAGCATCTAAGTGTGAAACCCACCTCAAGATGAGATTTCCCATGATTTTTATATCAGTAAGAGCCCTGAGAGATGATCAGGTAGATAGGTTAGAAGTGGAAGTGTGGCGACACATGTAGCGGACTAATACTAATAGCTCGAGGACTTATCCAAAGTAACTGAGAATACGAAAGCGAACGGTTTTCTTGGTTTGAATAGATATTCAATTTTGAGTAGGTATTACTCAGAGTTAAGTGACGATAGCCTAGGAGATACACCTGTACCCATGCCGAACACAGAAGTTAAGCCCTAGAACGCCGGAAGTAGTTGGGGGTTGCCCCCTGTGAGATATGGAAGTCGCTTAGCTTTAATCCGCCATAGCTCAGTTGGTAGTAGCGCATGACTGTTAATCATGATGTCGTAGGTTCGAGTCCTACTGGCGGAGTAGTTAATTAAAGGAGGTTTAGACCTCTTTTTTTTGTTATGTAATTAATAATCTATCTCGTGTCATTAGACTTCCACAAATGAAGCCTCATAATTCAGTTTAGCAATGTAATTGTTCCATATGATTGTTTGATCGCTTTTCATTATAGATCTTATGGGACTTTTTCCTACAACAAAATAAGATCCATAGGGGATTTACCCACTACAAATATTATATGAAGGTCGTGGGTCCGAGTCCTTCTTCCACAATAGAGAACCTTTTTTCTTTTTGATATTATTAAGGAATTTTATTTCTATTCAATCACTTCATAGTTTAGACTGAGCAATATTCAATGCTATTAAAACCGTACTGGATGATTTTTAGTGAGAGTAATAGTTTTTATAAATTGTTTATAGGAAATTTGTTCCTATTCTGTCAACTTTTCCTATTTTTTCTCTTGTTGAGGTTGGTATTTTTAACAATTCAGGATTTGATAATAACTGTTTATAATTTTTTTGTTAGAATAAAGCTTATAAAAAAAGTAAAGGAGTGTATGCTTATGTTACAAAAAAATTTATGAGCAGATGGCGGATTTTTATAGAAATATTGAAGAAGAGTATGGTACGTTCTTCGGAGATCATTTTGATTGGGAACATTTTTCATTTTAAATTTTTTTGATTTACTATCTTTTTCCGATATAGCATTGGGACTCATCGGAATTTTTATTGTTTACCATTATCGTGTTGCTTATCGTTTGTATCTTGAAAAAAATTGATAATGAATCGGGGATTTATTTCGTGTTGAGATGTTTTTTTAGTAGATTTCGAACAAATTTAACTTTTTTTGTGGGAAAAATAATGATAAATAGCCGGAATTTTTTCTAAAACTTTCTTTAATAGTTGGAAATAGCAAATCTTTCTATTGTTTCTTCTTGATAAAAAGGCGATTTTTTCTTATAATAAATTGTAAGATATAATTGCAGGTGAGAGTCCTGCCATGTATGTGAGAAAGGAAGAGCCTGAGGGCTCAGACAAGATTATGACTTCAGTTGTTGTTGTAGGTACCCAGTGGGGTGATGAAGGTAAAGGGAAGATTACAGATTTCCTTTCAGCGAATGCAGAAGTGATTGCACGTTACCAAGGCGGTGATAATGCAGGTCACACGATTGTGATTGATGGTAAGAAATTTAAGTTGCACTTGATTCCATCTGGAATTTTCTTCCCTGAAAAAATCTCTGTTATTGGGAATGGTATGGTTGTAAATCCTAAATCTCTTGTGAAAGAGTTGAGCTATCTTCATGAGGAAGGTGTTACAACTGATAACTTGCGTATTTCTGATCGCGCGCATGTTATTTTGCCTTATCATATCGAGTTAGACCGTTTGCAAGAAGAAGCTAAGGGCGACAATAAGATTGGTACTACAATTAAAGGAATTGGTCCAGCTTATATGGACAAGGCTGCTCGTGTTGGGATTCGTATCGCAGATCTTTTGGATAAAGATATTTTCCGTGAGCGTTTAGAACGTAACCTTGCTGAAAAGAATCGTCTTTTTGAAAAATTGTATGATAGTAAAGCGATTGATTTCGATGATATTTTTGAAGAATATTACGAATATGGTCAACAAATCAAGAAATATGTGACAGACACATCTGTTATTTTGAATGATGCGCTTGATAACGGTAAACGTGTGCTTTTTGAAGGTGCACAAGGTGTTATGCTAGATATAGATCAAGGTACGTATCCATTTGTTACGTCATCAAACCCTGTGGCTGGTGGTGTTACGATTGGTTCTGGTGTTGGTCCAAGTAAGATTGACAAGGTTGTTGGTGTATGTAAAGCCTATACGAGTCGTGTAGGAGACGGTCCTTTCCCAACTGAGTTGTTTGATGAAGTGGGAGAACGTATCCGTGAAGTCGGTCATGAATATGGTACAACAACTGGTCGTCCACGTCGTGTGGGATGGTTTGATTCAGTTGTGATGCGCCATAGCCGTCGCGTTTCTGGTATTACTAACCTTTCATTGAACTCTATCGATGTTTTGAGTGGTTTAGATACTGTGAAAATCTGTGTGGCCTATGATCTTGATGGTCAACGTATTGACTACTATCCAGCTAGTCTTGAGCAATTGAAACGTTGCAAGCCTATCTATGAAGAGTTGCCAGGTTGGTCAGAAGATATTACCGGAGTTCGTAATTTGGAAGATCTTCCTGAGAATGCGCGTAACTATGTTCGTCGTGTGAGTGAATTTGTTGGAGTTCGTATTTCTACTTTCTCAGTAGGTCCTGGTCGTGAACAAACAAATATTTTAGAAAGTGTTTGGTCCTAAGAGATTTTTAAGATTTATTTAAGATAGGTCGGATATACTATAGACAGTTACAAGAAGACCTCCTAACTTGTTGTAACAAATATCCTAAACTTTTCTTTTTCATAATAATCTCCCTATAAAGTCACCGCATTCGGTGGCTTTTTTTGTCTTGGGATTCATGATATAATAATAAAATCGACAAGTAGGAAAAGGGAAATTGATGAATTATACAGTTGAAGAAAAAGAAGTCTTTATGAGAGAGGCATTGAAAGAGGCTGAGATTGCTCTTGAACACGATGAAATTCCAATTGGTTGTGTGATTGTCAAGGACGGAGAAATCATTGGCCGTGGGCATAATGCGCGTGAGGAACTGCAGCGAGCGGTTATGCATGCGGAAATTATGGCCATAGAGAATGCGAATCTGAGTGAGGAAAGCTGGCGCTTGCTTGATTGCACGCTTTTTGTGACCATTGAGCCTTGTGTCATGTGTAGTGGGGCGATTGGCCTCGCCCGTATTCCAAACGTGGTCTATGGGGCTAAAAACCAGAAATTTGGCGCTGCTGGGAGTTTGTACGGTATCTTGACAGATGAGCGTCTCAATCATCGTGTGGAGGTTGAAACGGGAATTTTGGAAGATGAATGCGCAGCTATTATGCAGGACTTTTTTAGAAATAGACGGAAAAAATAATTTTGCTTTTAAAATGAATAGGAATGTGATATAATAAATAGTGGAGCAACAGTTCTGCGTGAAGCGGGTCAGGGGAGGAATCCAGCAGCCCTAAGCGATTTGAATTGTGTGCTCTTTTTTTCGTGCTTTTTTTCGAATAAATAAGATAGAATAATCTAGAATAAATGATAATAGAAAAGAGAAGATGATGAAAATTCGTGGTTTTGAATTGGTTTCTAGTTTTATAGATGAGAATTTATTGCCAAAGCGTGAGACAGCGCATGCGGCTGGTTACGACTTAAAGGTTGCTGTGCGTACAGTTATCGCTCCAGGAGAGATTGTATTAGTTCCGACAGGGGTTAAGGCTTATATGCAACCGACTGAGGTCCTATACCTCTATGATCGTTCTTCAAACCCTCGTAAGAAGGGTTTGGTTTTAATTAACTCGGTTGGGGTCATTGATGGGGATTATTATGGAAATCCTGGGAATGAAGGGCATATTTTTGCTCAGATGAAGAATATCACAGACCAAGAGGTTGTTCTTGAAGTTGGAGAACGTGTTGTCCAGGCTGTCTTTGCTCCTTTCTTAATTGCAGATGGAGATGTGGCAGACGGTGTACGGACTGGTGGTTTTGGTTCGACAGGGGACTAGGATGAAGATTATCTTTGTACGTCACGGGGAGCCAGATTATAGTATGCTTGATAAACTTGAAAATCCGCAACTCTATAGTGGTTTTGGTCGTGATTTAGCACCATTGACAGGAAAAGGTCGCAGTCTGGCAAAAGAAGTTGCTAAAACTGCATGTTTTGGAAAGGCAGAGATTATTATTTCATCGTCTGTGACGAGAGCTTTAGAAACAGCCCATTATATAGCGGTTGAAACAGGATTGGACTTATTTGTGGAGCCGTTTTTTCATGAGTGGCGTCCAGACTTAGATAGTACTAACTCTGATTTAACTAGTGTATTGGTAGCTCATGAATATTATCTAAAACATCAAGGAGGTTTACCTGAAGATTCTCCTTATCGCTATGAAACTGCTCTGGAGATGCGTCATCGTTTTTTAAGAACTTTGGAAAAATATAAAAATTATAAAACTATTATCATTGTAACTCACGGAATGCTCATGCGTCAGTTTGTGCCAAATGAGAAGATTGATTTTTGCCAAGTGATTGAATGTGAGATAGAGATATAGAAAGAGGTTTATTATCGCAAAGAAAAAGGCGACATTTGTGTGTCAAAATTGTGAATATAATTCCCCCAAGTATTTAGGGCGCTGTCCCAACTGTGGGTCTTGGTCTTCTTTTGTAGAAGAGGTTGAGGTTGCCGAGGTAAAGAATGCGCGTGTGTCCTTGACAGGTGAGAAAACCAAGCCCATGAAACTGGCTGAGGTGACTTCAATCAACGTCAATCGAACCAAGACGGAGATGGAGGAATTCAACCGTGTACTTGGAGGCGGAGTGGTACCAGGAAGTCTCGTCCTAATCGGTGGGGATCCTGGGATTGGGAAATCAACCCTTCTCTTACAAGTCTCAACCCAGTTGTCTCAAGTGGGGACTGTTCTCTACGTCAGTGGGGAGGAGTCTGCCCAGCAGATTAAATTACGTGCAGAGCGTTTGGGAGATATTGATAGCGAGTTTTATCTCTATGCAGAGACCAATATGCAGAGTGTTCGAGCTGAGGTGGAGCGCATCCAGCCAGACTTCCTCATTATTGACTCAATTCAAACCATTATGTCTCCTGAGATTTCAGGGGTGCAGGGATCTGTTTCTCAAGTGCGTGAGGTGACGGCTGAGCTTATGCAACTGGCCAAGACCAATAACATTGCCATCTTTATCGTAGGTCATGTGACCAAGGAAGGAACCTTGGCTGGTCCTCGTATGCTAGAGCATATGGTGGATACGGTGCTTTACTTTGAAGGGGAGCGCCACCATACCTTCCGTATTTTAAGAGCGGTCAAAAACCGTTTTGGTTCCACTAATGAGATTGGGATTTGAGATGCAGTCGGGCGGATTGGTTGAGGTACTCAATCCGAGTCAAGTTTTCCTAGAAGAGCGTTTGGATGGGGCGACTGGTTCGTCAATCGTTGTGACCATGGAAGGGACGCGTCCGATTTTGGCGGAGGTTCAAGCTTTGGTAACACCGACTATGTTTGGAAATGCTAAGCGTACGACGACAGGACTTGATTTTAATCGTGCGAGTCTGATTATGGCTGTTTTGGAAAAGCGGGCAGGGCTTCTCTTGCAAAATCAAGATGCTTATCTCAAATCTGCTGGCGGTGTCAAATTGGATGAACCTGCCATTGACTTGGCTGTTGCAGTTGCCATTGCTTCGAGCTACAAGGACAAGCCAACCAATCCTCAGGAATGTTTTGTGGGAGAACTGGGCTTGACAGGAGAAATTCGGCGTGTGAATCGTATCGAGCAGCGTATCAACGAAGCCGCTAAGCTGGGATTTACCAAGATTTATGTACCGAAGAATTCTTTGACAGGAATTACTCCGCCTAAGGAAATTCAGGTCATTGGCGTGACAACGATTCAGGAAGTTTTGAAAAAGGTTTTTGCTTAATCTGTGACAAATCCTCTTAAAAATGATAAGATAGGAGAAATATTTGACTATCAAATTTTCAAGGAGGGAATCGTGTCGTATTTTGAACAGTTTATGCAAGCCAATCAGGCTTATGTTGCCCTACATGGGCAGTTAAATCTGCCACTTAAACCCAAAACAAGAGTGGCTATTGTGACCTGTATGGATTCACGTTTGCACGTGGCGCAAGCTCTGGGCTTGGCACTTGGGGATGCTCATATCTTGCGGAATGCAGGTGGTCGAGTGACTGAGGACATGATTCGTTCGCTAGTTATTTCCCAGCAACAAATGGGGACAAGAGAGATTGTGGTATTGCACCATACAGACTGTGGTGCTCAGACCTTTGAAAATGGGCCTTTTCAGGAGTATTTAAAAGAGGAACTAGGTGTCGATGTGTCAGACCAGGACTTCTTGCCCTTTCAAGATATAGAGGAGAGTGTACGTGAGGACATGCAACTCCTTATCGATTCTCCCCTAATACCAGATGATGTCATTATCTCTGGTGCTATTTACGATGTGGATACAGGAAGTATGACAGTCGTAGAATTATAAATACTTCATATAGAAAGAAAGTGTATGAAGAAAAACAGCATTTTATTTATTTTTATTTTATTGCTATGTATTGGTTTGCAGTATGAAACAATCTACTATACGGATGGTTCGATGTCAGGTGCAGAATATGGCCTAATGGGAGTTTCTATCTTTCTAGCTCTCTTTTACATGATTCCGGCTCTTTATTTCCTTTTCCGTATTGGGGAAAAAAAATGGGAATTGCCAAAAGAATGCCTTGATTCTGTCTTTATTGGGTGGGATGTTCCTTTCAGGTTGGTTGTCTAGCTTTGCTAATACCTATATCCATGATTTATTGGAGGTTCTTTTTCCCAGATAGTGCATTTTTAAATGCCTTTGAAAGTGCGATTGTGGCTCCTTTGGTAGAAGAACCCTTGAAATTGTTGCCACTTGTCTTTGTTTTAGCTTTGATTCCTGTGCGAAAATTAAAATCTTTGTTTTTACTTGGGATTGCTTCTGGTTTGGGATTCCAAATGATTGAGGATATTGGCTACATTCGTACAGATTTGCCAGAGGGCTTTGACTTTACTATTTCGAGAATTTTAGAGCGTATCATCTCAGGAATTGCCTCTCACTGGACTTTTTCAGGTTTGGCGGTAGTAGGTGTTTACTTGCTTTACAGAGCCTATAAAGGACAGAAGGTTGGCAAGAAACAGGGGCTTATTTTCCTAGGTTTGGCCTTGGGAACTCATTTCTTGTTTAACTCTCCTTTTGTAGAATTAGAGACAGAGTTGCCACTAGCGATTCCAGTGGTTACGACCATTACTCTATATGGTTTTTATCAGGCTTATCGCTTTGTTGAGAAGCACAATGAGTTGATGAACTAGAATATTTTTCAAAAGAATAATGCAGGGGCACAAATATGCTGCCCTTCTTTTATTTTTGATTGAAAAATAGTACAAAAAGCGCTACAATGGTAGATGGAAAAATCTTGTGAAAAGCACAAGCGATACATATATACCGGAGGAAATCATGTCTTTTTCTGATTTAAAGCTGTTTGCCCTTTCTTCTAATCAAGAATTGGCAAAACGTGTGGCGCAGGAGATTGGGATAGAGTTGGGGAAATCAAGTGTTCGCCAATTTTCAGATGGAGAGATTCAGGTCAACATTGAAGAATCAATCCGTGGGAAACACGTCTTTATCTTACAATCAACTAGTTCGCCTGTAAATGACAATCTGCTTGAAATTTTGATTATGGTAGATGCTTTGAAGCGTGCGAGTGCAGAATCTGTCAATGTTGTCATGCCTTACTATGGGTATGCACGTCAGGATAGAAAGGCGAGAGCGCGTGAGCCAATCACTTCAAAACTTGTTGCAAATATGCTTGAAGTAGCTGGAGTGGATCGTTTGTTGACAATCGACTTGCATGCTGCGCAGATTCAAGGATTCTTTGATATTCCTGTGGATCACTTGATGGGGGCTCCTCTGATTGCGGATTATTTTGAGCGTCGTGGTATGGTTGGTTCTGACTATGTGGTTGTCAGCCCAGACCATGGAGGGGTGACTCGTGCCCGTAAGTTGGCAGAATTTTTGAAAACATCTATCGCTATCATTGATAAACGTCGTAGCGTTGATAAGATGAATACTAGTGAAGTCATGAACATCATCGGTAAGGTCGAAGGCAAGACTTGTATCTTGATTGATGATATGATTGATACTGCTGGAACGATTTGTCATGCGGCAGATGCCCTTGCAGAAGCTGGTGCTGTTGAAGTCTATGCAAGCTGTACGCACCCAGTTCTTTCTGGTCCTGCTATGGACAATATCCAAAATTCAGCTATTAAGAAATTGGTTGTTTTGGATACCATCTATCTCCCAGAAGAGCGTTTGATTGATAAGATTGAGCAGATTTCAATCGCTCATCTACTGGGTGATGCTATTGTACGTATCCATGAAAAACGCCCACTTTCTCCACTTTTCAGTATTGAGAAAAAGATTTAATGACCAAGCCTGAGATAATTCTCAGGTTTTTTCATCTCTTTTCCGAATAAATAGATAGAGCCAGAGAATCTAGCGAAATTAGATTTAAAAATGTGCTATAATGAAAGGAGAAGAAATATGACTTTACGTCATCCGGGCATCAGCCCAACCAATGACTTGGTTGCTAAGAAAATCTTTAGCAATCCAGAAATCACTTGTCAATTTATTCGCGATATGCTGGATTTACCAGCAAAAACTGTGACCATTTTGGAGGGAAGTAACATTCACGTCTTGCCTTCCCTGCCGTACTCGGCGCAGGATTTCTATACCAGTATAGACGTCTTGGCGGAGTTGGATAATGGCACTCAGGTAATCATTGAGATTCAGGTGCATCATCAGAATTTTTTCATCAATCGCCTGTGGGCTTACCTATGCAGTCAGGTCAATCAAAACCTAGAAAAAATTCGTCAACGAGAAGGTGATACACACCAGAGTTACAAACACATCGCACCAGTATACGCTATCGCAATTGTAGATAGTAACTACTTTCAAGATGATCAAGCTTTCCATAGCTTTAGTATGCGAGAGGACACGACAGGTGAAGTCTTAACTATCACAAACAATGGTCAAGAAAACCATCTGGTAAAGATGGCATTCTTGGAATTAAAAAAATACAGAGAAACCAGCAAAGATAAGGTTCGCAAGCCGTGGTTGGAGTTTTTTGGTAATAAGCCCTTTACCCAGCAACCTGAGCGAGCCATCAGCCAAGCAGACCAACTGCTGGACTACAAGAGCTGGTCTGAGGAGGACAGGAAAATGTTTAGTCAACTACGTATGCGCGAAGAACAAGCCTTGTTGGCACAGGATTATGCCTTAGAAAAAGCTGAAGAAAGAGGATTAGAACGTGGCCTTGAACGTGGGCGAGCTGAGGGGCTTGAACGAGGACGAGCAGAGGGAGTTGAACAAGGACTGGAGCGTGGGAAAATATTTACCTTTCTTGATTTAGTGCGCCAACATGTTTTAACTTCCGAATTTGCTAGCGAGCAATTAGGTATGACGGTCTCTGAATTTGAGGCACTCTTATAAGACCATCACTAGTAATAGCGTTCTTGGAATTAAAAAAAATATAGAGAAACCAGCAAAGATAGCATTCGCAAACCATGGTTGGAGTTTTTCGGGAACAAACCCTTTACCCAAGAACCCGAGCGAGCCATCAGCCAGGCAGACCAACTGCTAGACTACAAGAGCTGGTTCGAGGAGGACAGGAAAATGTTTAGTCAACTACGTATGCGCGAAGAACAAGCCTTGTTGGCACAGGACTATGCCTTGGAAACAGCTAGGGAGGAAGGTATTGAACAAGGATTAGAGCGTGGGAAAGTTGAAGGATAAATCTTTTCCTTTCTTGATTTAGTATGCTAACATGCTTTGCCTTCCGAATTTGTGAGTGAACAATTAGACACAAATTGAAAAAATATCAAGTTGACTTGACTTTTTTTATAGAATAGTATAGTATTTAAATACAAGCACTCCTTTTGCTCCCTGTTTCATAGCAACTGGAGTCATTTTTTTATAAATTTAGAAGGTTAATGATGTACACAACTGATAATAGTATTTCTTTGTCAAGAGATTTAAAGAGAGAAATGAAAGCATTTTTACCTCTTAAAGATTTGGTAAGTTATCTTTCAGATAAGCTAGATATGTCACCTGAAGAGGAACTAGATTCCAAAAACTTTTTACGTTGTCATAATTACTATTCGTTTTCTGCTTTTATTAAACAGGTTCCAGATAATCTTCATAAAGGAAAATTTCAAGCAGCGATTTCATTGTATGAATTTAATGATTGGTTATCACAGTTTCTGTTTATATTTTCTGGTAGATTAGAGCAGTTTATAAAATCAACTTTTATTGAATCGCTTTGCCAGCAATATAATGGAAAATATCAAAAAGGTGAGTGTTACTTGGATGAAACTATTTATGAAAACTCTGAATTATATAACGAATTTATTTCAATTATAGAAAAACATTTATCAGAGAATCAAAGTCTTTCAATACAGCATCATATCAAAAATAAAGGTTCTAAATTCCCAATTTGGGTTCTTTTTCAAGAGATGACTTTTGGGGAAACAACTCGTTTTATAAGTGCACTGAAAAAAGAGTACCGGGAGTATTGGATAGATACTACATTTTTATCAACTGGTGTGGTAAATTCTAAAATTCATGGAGAAGAAATCCGGAGTAAATTATTTGGCTGGGTTTCAGCTACATGGTATATGAGAAATAGGACAGCACATCATTTAAGACTATATGGTCAAAATTTTACAATAGCAAGTCCAAGTTTCTTTTCAGCTGATTTGCGTCAAATAAACAAGAATGCAGAGACTAAAAAGAAAAAGACGCATAATAACGATTTATTTGCTTATCTTCTAGCTATGAAAAATCTTATACAACATCATTCACATTCTTTTGTTCAAGATTGGAACGATTTTTTAATGACTTTAGAGGAACAGTTGATGGAAAAGTCAAATATCATATTATCTAGTAAGATTGGTTTGCCAAGTAATTGGAAAGATATATTGTGGATTGGTTGAACTAAGGAATGATTTTTTGTTCAAGCTATTATTCAGAGTATCTTTGACAGTCCAGATGAGAAACTAAACATTAAGAAGTTGATTACCAAGATAATGAAGGATAAGGTGCGGGATTTGGGAATCGCTATATCAGGCGATGTAACACCTGAACAAGCTGAGAAAATCAGAATCATCAAGGAACACGATGATGCTCTTTCCGTCTGTAAAGAAGATTTGGAAACTCAGTCAAGAATACCAAGAACAGGTCAAAATGATTCAAATCGTTCCTAGATTCAGTGTGCTTTAATTTTAAAAATTAGGTGTCAAAACCTCTTTTAATACAGACAAAACTAAGGATAAACAATAATTTTAATAACTTTTATTTTTTCGTCTCTTTTCCGAATAAATAGATAGTAACAGTGAATCTAGGAAACCTAGATTTAAAACTGTGGTATAATAAAAGGAGGAAAAGGATGATTCTAAGACATCCGGGCATTAGCCCGACCAATGATTTGGTTGCTAAGAAAATCTTTAGCAATCCCGAAATCACTTGTCAATTTATCCGCGATATGCTGGACTTACCAGCCAAAAATGTAACCATTTTGGAGGGGAGCAATATTCATGTCTTGCCTTCCCTGCCGTACTCGGAGCAGGATTTCTATACCAGTATTGATGTCTTAGCTGAACTAGATAATGGAACCCAAGTAATTATTGAAATTCAAGTTCATCATCAGAATTTTTTCATCAATCGCCTGTGGGCTTATTTGTGCAGTCAGGTCAATCAAAACCTAGAAAAAATTCGCCAACGAGAAGGTGATACACACCAGAGTTACAAACACATCGCACCAGTCTATGCCATTGCCATTGTGGATAGTAATTATTTCCAAGATGACTTGGCTTTCCATAGCTTTAGTATGCGCGAAGACACGACAGGTGAGGTTTTAACCATTACCAATAACGGACAAGAAAACCATCTAGTCAAGATGGCATTCTTGGAATTAAAAAAATACAGAGAAACCAGCAAGGATAGTGTTCGCAAGCCGTGGTTGGAGTTTTTTGGCAACAAGCCCTTTACTCAGCAACCTGAGCGAGCCATCAGCCAGGCAGATCAACTGCTGGACTACAAGAGCTGGTCCGAGGAGGACAGGAAAATGTTTAGTCAACTACGTATGCGAGAAGAACAAGCCTTGTTGGCACAGGACTATGCCTTGGAACAAGCTGAAGAAAAAGGCTTAGAACGTGGTCGTGCAGAAGGGATTGAACAGGGACTGGAGCGTGGAAAAGTTGAAGGAAGGGAAGAAGGGAAACTTTTTGCCTTTCTAGATATGGTCCATCAAGGTCTTCTGACTTCTGAAGTTGCCAGCCAGCAGTTGGGCATGTCAGTAGCTGAGTTTGAGTCCTTGCTATGAGGTCACATTTTAAATAGTAGAAAGCTAATGGAATGGCGAGTTATTTCCAAAATACTTGCCATTTTTGCTTGACATTTGAAAGAGGTTATAGGATAATACCATAGAAGTGAGTGCTGTCCAACTATCTATGTGGATTAGATATGTGAGGTTTGACTCAAGGTTTAAGAAATTTGTGAGATTTTCACTTTAAAATAGGATATTTGAAGCGTATTCAATCTCACAAAGATGTTTTTTTCATCTTTTTTGTTGAAAAATTGTAAAAACTTTAAAAACTTGAAGAAAACCCTTGACAAATCCTGCAAATATTTATATACTGTATGGTAGTAAGATAGTCTTACGAAAAAATATTTTAAAGAAAAACAAAGGAGATAAAACGATGAAAAAAGTTTTATTGACAAGCGCAGTCGCTCTTGCAGCATTTGGTGCTGTACAAGCTGTTTCAGCTGATACAAATAGCCGTTTTGGTTCACAATTTGACAAATATCGTCAACCAAATGCTGAACCAGATCATTCTCATGATGCTATCAGCGTAGATAATTCAACTGCTCATAACCGTTTTGGTTATGGTTATGCAATTGGAGCTAAATACATCCGTTACGACCGTGATGCAGAACATGGTTTCAACCGTCATGTTCGTGTAACTGTTGTTGATGGTGGTGGACGTCCAGTTCCAAACGTAGAAGTAGACTTCTTCTTGAAACCAGCTTCAGGTGAAAAGAAACCAGAATACTTCACTGCTACAACTAATCAATCAGGTGATGCTGAACTTCCAACAGTCTTCAAAGCTGGCGAAGTGATTCAATACCGTGTAGCTACAACTGCTACAGACTTCAAAGAAGCTACTGAGCTTGTTGGTGAAATCACAGTTACAAATGATATGTACACAAACGGTGAAATCAAAGTTCCATACAAACTTGATGACCGTGCTGCACAAATTGGTAATCAAACTTCAGCTGCACAATACGGTTGGGCTAAAACAGCTGAAGGATGGAAATACTTCGAAAAAGCTACAGCTGTTACAGGTTGGAAACAAGTTGATGGCAACTGGTACTACCTAAACGATAAAGGTGTAATGCAAACTGGTTGGGTAAACGTTAACGGAACTTGGTACTACCTAAACAAATCAGGTGCTATGCAAACTGGTTGGTTGAAAGATGGTGAAACTTGGTACTTCCTTGAATCAACAGGTGCTATGAAAGCTAGCCAATGGTTTGAAGTTTCTGGTAAATGGTACCATGTAAACGGTTCAGGTGCCCTTTCAGTAAACACAACTGTTGACGGTTACAACGTAAACGCAAACGGTGAGTGGGTATAATCCTAATACATGAAATATAAAACAGGAGAGTTATCTCCTGTTTTTCTTGCATTTATCTTGTATAAGTATTATAATAGTTAAAAATAATAGGAGGTTTCCAATGAAATCAAAAGTGATAAACATTTTATTAGCTGCTACTTTGGCAAGTACTGCTCTTCTTGGCGCAAAAGTAGCTGAGGTAAAGGCTTCGGAAACAAATGTGTATACGACAGTTGTTTGGGTCACAAAACAGGAAGATGGAAAGGAAAAGATTTTAAAGAATGCGCAATCTTATGATTCATCAAAACCGGAAACATCTTCTCCAGGTACTTTTTCAGGATATCAATTTGATACTTCTTCAATAGATGGAACGGTATTAAAGCATTACTTTAAGCCAGCAGTGACAGTTACAGGAGATAAGGTAGATGGCCTTTCTGTAAAGCCTGATATTGTAAAGCCATTTAAAGATACAGTCAAAGGGACTTCTTGGTTGGTAATGGAATCAGATGGAACTAGTAGAGAATTAAAAGCTTTTCTTCCTGCTAATGCTACCAAAAAAGCTGAAGAAGTTGAACATGGTACATTTAAAGGTTATCGTTTTGTAGAAACAAAGATTGACCAAGGAGTTCGTAAACATTGGTTTGTAAAAGACGATAGTGTTACTGGAACTGAAAAAGTGGAAGAGAAACTTACAGGTTGGCAATATATCGCTGATAAGTGGTATTTCTTTGACCAAGATGGCATGAAGAAAACTGGCTGGGTCAATGATGGTAGCTGGTATTACTTAGCGGCAGATGGTAGTATGCAAACAGGTTGGAAGTTTATCTCTGGTAAATGGTACTATCTCAATAGTGCTGGCTCTATGCAGACAGGCTGGTTAAATCAAGGTGGTAAGTGGTACTATCTGTATTCTGATGGTGCAATGGCTACAGGTTGGGCAAAAGTAGATGGTGTCTGGTACTATCTAAATACTTCTGGTGCTCTGGTGACTGGTTGGTTCCAAGCAGGTGGTAAGTGGTATTATGCCTATAGTTCAGGTGCTCTTGCAGTAAATACAACGATTAACGGTTATACTCTAAATGCAAATGGTGAGTGGGTGTAACATTATACACGGAATAAGTGATAAAGAGGTAAAAAAGATGAAAGCAAAACATATTTTAGCAATAGGTGCTGCAGGGGTAACATTACTTGGAGCTAGTACTTTATTAGCTTCAATTTCAGATGAACTAACAGTCTATGCTAGCCAAACGACTGATGAAAACCCTAATCCAGAAGACTTTCGTAAGACAGAGTGGAGATATAGAGATAGTGCTAATATTCCATTGACTTTTAAACATGTTGAGAAATACTCAGATGAACCAGGGAATGTAGCAGGTTTAACTTATAAAAAAAGTTATAGAGATGGAGGCATTTGGGTACATGAGTTTTCTTTAAACGCTGGTGCAACACCTCCAGCTTCAAATGATAACACATATGTTAATACAAATAGTACTGGTAGAAATAATACGGACCATGTAGATTCTTCTGATACTAACTCATCAACTAACCAAAAAAATGAGTACAAATGGTTAACTGTTGATGGGAAACCTCAACTTTATATTAATAATAATTTAGCTACAGGCTGGCAAAAAGTTGATGGAAAAATCTATTATTTTGATGACAAAGGAGTCATGAAAACAGGCATCCTCGAAGTAAAAGATAAACGCTACTACTTTGATGAAGATGGTGTGAAGAAAACTGGTTGGGTCAATGAAGGTGGTAAGGATTACTATATCACTGATGATGGTTCTAAACCAACTACTATCATTGCAAAAGGTGAGAAGATTTACTACGTTAAAGAGGGGATTCAACAAACAGGTCTTCAACAGATTGAGAAGAAGTGGTATTATTTATTGGCAGACGGTAGCCGTAAAACAGGTCTCGTTCAAGATGCAAATAAGAAATGGTACTATATTACAAATGATGGCGAACGTAAAGTTGGTCTCGTAAAAGATAGTGATGGTGCTTATCATTACCTTACTCCAGAAGGTGAACGTAAAACAGGTTCTATCACTATTGACGGCGTGACTTATCGTTTAGCGGATCGTGCTAGTAGCAAGCCGGGTTGGAATAAAATGGATGGCAAATGGTACTATTATGATGCGGAAGATAATATGAAGACAGGTTGGGTTAAAGATGGCTCATGGTACTACTTGGATGCTTCTGGTGTAATGAAGACAGGGTGGCAAAAAATTGATGGGGTATGGTATTATCTCAATGGTTCAGGTGCTATGCAGACAGGTTGGCTGAACCAAGGTGGCACATGGTACTACCTCAACAACTCAGGTGCTATGCAAACAGGCTGGCTCAACCAAGGTGGTACATGGTATTATCTTGCTGGCTCAGGCGCTATGAAGACAGGTTGGTATCAAGTTAGCGGTAAATGGTATTACTCATATTCATCAGGTGCTTTGGCTGTGAACACAACTATCGATGGTTACACAGTAAATGCCAATGGTGAGTGGGTGTAATGATTCAATAACCAGGATGTAAATCAGGAGAGAAATCTCCTGTTTTTTGGCTTATCAACTGATAATGTTAATTTTGAATAGAAAGTTAGATATATTGGATTGACATTAGAATAGAACATTATGATTTCTAAAGCATTGTTAGAAATTTGTTTTAATTCTCTAATCAATTTGTTCAGTTTTTATTTGAATTTATTATAATTATGCTCTTATTTATAGACTATGCGATTGGCTAGTTGAAATTTTTGAAATGTATATCGAGAAAAATATTTGGGAATATGATATAATAGTACTTACATAGAAAATGAATGAGATAATATTATGACTAGAGAAAAAAAGAGTTTAAAACTATACATGAACAGATTATTATTCAAAAGAATAGGAACTTAAAAAAATTCCTGACGAACTACAGATGGAGAGCTTTATCCAACAGAAAAAAATTATTTTAATTCCATAAATGGTTTTGAAACTCTTTTTTGTCAACTTCAAATCCTAAAAAAATTATATGTCTAGAGTATCTTTTAAGGATATTAAAAGAATATATATATTGGATAGAAATATTGCTAAATACCTATTTCAAGAAATTGAAAAAGATTGAGATTGAATTAAAGTCTAGAATTGCCTATGAATTTGCAAGAGAACATTGTAATAGTGGCATTGAGTCTAATTTAAACTATTTGGATATCAGTTTCTATGAACGTCCGACTCTGCATAGTCAGAATTCTTTTTACAGATTATTTTTTTATAGTCCTGGGAATGATAGAAAAACACATCTTTTTTTAAAAACTCATAATATTTCTGCTAGAATTAAGAATGCAAGATTTACGGGTAATGTACAACGGTCAAGTACTCGTAATGGAGCAATATTTTATAATTTAGAAGGTATTTTTGAAGGAACTATTGATGACCTTAAAATAAATATTTACAGGGGAAAATTCTCAATAAAAGCTGATGATACTCCTAGTGATATCTCTGGATTAAATGGTTGTACATATGTGTCAGTCCAGATTAGAAACTTAGAAGGAAGATTTTTTGACTTATCTTATGCAGACTATTGTAAAATGAAATATCCATATATTTCTAGCTATAAAAATCCACCACTTTGGGTTATTATTGATACATTAATGCTCAATGATTTATTAGTTTTATTTCAGGGATTGGGAGTGAGGATACAAAATAAAATTATGAGTGAAATGGGCTTTGATTCGTCGGTTAGCGGAAGTCGTGAAAAATTTATTAACGCTTGTGAAATATTGCGTGAATTAAGAAATAAATTAGCACATTTTAGTCTCATAACAAGATATAGAACAGGAAATAAAATTCTGATAAATAGTCTGTTTATCTCTGAGTTATCACTTACTCCTAAGACTAACAATAGGGTTCTAAAATTTTATCAAAGTTTAAAAATTTTAAATTATTTTTAATAATTTCTCTCTTAAAAAAATAGATTGCTCCATCAGACTATACTGTTTTAAAAAAAATATTTTTTTATTTAAATTTGATATTATTAAAAATTTTTTTCAAAAAGAATTGGAAAATAAGTATTGCTAAAAAGATACTATTTGTGATAAAATAAATTATATTATATTTTAGAGCCACGACGGCGTGAAATCCTTGAAGGAGGTTTTCAAAAGTTAATAGAGAGAAGTTTCATAACTTCTCTATTTTTTTATATATTATTTAGTGGAACGGAGAAATTTTAAATAATTGAATCATAACAGGAGGCAAATCTCCTGCTTTTTTGAATAGGATTAAATAAATGAATATGATTGAGTCATTAAAAAGAATTTTTTTGGGTATGATGTTCCATTGGGAGTCTGTATCATAGTAGCGTTAGGTGCTTATCATTAATTATTGCGAGTAATTCATTGGTATTTCTTAGCTTGTATTACAATCTCAACTCTTCGAACTCACGATAATATAGACATAATCAAGAAAGATTCTATCGATTTCGAAGAAGGGACAATATCTAAATCCGACTTAAAAGGTAATTATTGTTTTGCTTAATTATATAGAGGCTGGTCAAAAATTCACTTCTAAATATCAAAAAATAAAGATTGATACAGTAGATTCATCAAATAAAAATAAGGGGAAATTCCTCTTATTTTTTTGTCAATAGGGATGTTATTTTTTGATTTCTCCGAAAGAAAATGGTAGAATGATAGCTAAAAGATATTAAAGGTGGTAAATACTTTATGGATAAGAAAAAACTTCTCACTGCTAGCTTGACGAGTGTAGCCGTTTTAGGGGCCGGTTTCCTTGCTTCTCACCCATCAGTTGTGAAGGCTGAAGAAGCAGCTTCAAATGCTGTAACTAAAGAAGATGTCGCTGATTACTTTACAGAGTTAGAAAAACAAGCTGAAGAAGCTATTAATAAAAATGATAAAATTAAAGATAAAGAAGTAGCAATCTTAGAAGCTAAGGCAGCTATCGGTAAAGAAGATTTATTAAAAGCTATTGATGAAAAACAAATCACACCTGAAGAAGTACTAAAAGACTTAGCAGAAGCTAGCAAGACTGAATCAGATGAAGCAGACCCAGGAAAATATGGTGAAAACTATGCACCTGATAAAGTTGAAGGTGCAAAACCTGCTCCAGGTGCTGAATTAAAACGTAACGAATCTGGTGAAGTTACAGAAGTTAAACCAATCAATGGTGGAATTGACGCTGATGCTCAAGATAAAATCAACAAACGTTTAGATGAAGAAAATACAGATGTTAAAGATGCAGAAGAAAGATTAGCTGCAGCTAAACATGATGAAAAAGAAGCTGAATCTAATAGAGAAGAAGCTAAAGCAGCTGTAGAAGCAGCTAAAGAAAATGTTAAAGCAGCTCAAGAGGAATTAGCAGCTGCAACAGATTCTAAATCAAAAGAGGAAGCAGAAAAAACTTTAAAACAAGCAGAGCAAGACTTGAAAGATGCAGAAGAAGCATTGGAACAAGCAGATGAAGATTATTATTCATATGTAGCAGACCGTGAAGCTGAAGAAGTTCGTGTATTACGTCGTCAAATTGCAAAAGATAAAGCTGATGGAAAAGATACTACAGCATTAGAAGAAGAACTTGATATTGCTTTAAATGGTGTTCAACCACTTGTTCAACCAGATCTTCTTCCTTATATTGAAGCAGAACAACCTAAACAAGAGCAACCTAAATTACCAAATAATGGTGGTCCTTACCCAGGTGACCGTTATATTATTAACAAACCAACACAAACACCAGCTTCAACTCCAGCAGAGTCATCAGGTTCAACAACACCATCTACACCAGCAAATGAAACACCTGCTACACCAGCTCCTGGAACAGATACTCCAGCTGCACCAACAGCTGAAACACCAGCAACTCCTACAGTTGCGCCAACGGTGGCAGGTACTAGCCAAGATAATACTTATCAAGCACCAGCTGCAAAATCAGAAGATAAGAAAGAACTTCCAAATACTGGTGGTAAAGATAACGCTGCAATTGCATCATTAGGCTTCCTAGGCTTGCTCCTTGGTGCCCTTCCATTTGTGAAACGTAAAAACTAATTAGTTAAAAATTTGAAAGAGAAGGACTTGTTACCTTCTCTTTTTGTGTATATAATCGCGTGAGGACTTTGTTGGATAGTATAGTGGATTGAACTTAGAATAGTACGCTACGGATTCTAAAACATTTCTAGAAATTAATTTGACTTTCCTAATCAATTTATTCATATCTTATTTCAATCTACTATAGAAAATAAAAAGTGAATAGGACCATATTTCAGTCCTGTTCACTTTTATGTTATTAGTGATTGTGTAATCTTATAACAGCGCCTCAAACTCAGCGACGCTCATGCCCAATTGCTCACTCGCAAATTCAGAAGTTAGAACATGTTGGCGTACTAAATCTAGAAAGGCAAAAAGTTTCCCACGTTCTAAGCCTTTTTCTTCAGCTTGTTCCAAGGCATAATCATGAGCCAATAATGCTTGTTCTTCACGCATACGTAGTTGACTAAACATTTTCCTGTCCTCCTCGGACCAGCTCTTGTAGTCCAGCAGTTGGTCTGCTTGGCTGATAGCTCGCTCGGGTTGCTGAGTAAAGGGTTTATTCCCGAAACTCTAACCATGGCTTGCGAACCTTGTCTTTGCTGGTTTCTCTGTATTTTTAGGTCTTATTTATGATGGTCTTTCAATAGTGCCTCAAACTCAGCAACAGTCATACCCAATTGTTCACTTGCAAATTCGGAAGTTAAAACATGTTGATGTACTAAATCAAGAAAGGTAAAGATTTGTCCTTCAACTTTCCCACGCTCCAGTCCTTGTTCAAGACCTTCTTCTCGCCCTTTTTCAATCCCCTCAGCTCGTCCTCGTTCTAGTCCCTGTTCAATGCCCTCTGCGCGACCACGCTCTAAGCCTTTTTCTTCAGCTTGTTCCAAGGCATAGTCCTGTGCTAACAAGGCTTGTTCTTCTCGCATACGTAGTTGGCTAAACATCTTCCTGTCCTCCTCGGACCAGCTCTTGTAGTCTAGCAGTTGGTCTGCTTGGCTGATGGCTCGCTCGGGTTGCTGGGTAAAGGGCTTATTCCCGAAAAACTCCAACCACGGTTTGCGAACGCTATCTTTGCTGGTTTCTCTATATTTTTTTAGTTCTAAGAACGCCATCTTAACCAAATGGTTTTCTTGACCGTTACTTGTGATGGTTAAGACTTCACCCGTCGTGTCCTCTCGCATGCTGAAACTGTGGAAAGCCAAGTCATCTGAGAAGTAATTACTATCGACAATAGCAATAGCGTATACTGGGGCAATGTGTTTGTAGCTCTGGTGAGTATCACCTTCTCGTTGGCGAATTTTTTCAAGATTTTGATTGACCTGACTGCACAAATAAGCCCACAGGCGATTGATGAAAAAATTCTGATGATGGACTTGTATTTCGATGATAACTTGTGTCCCATTGTCTAACTCTGCCAATACGTCTATACTAGTGTAAAAATCCTGAGCCGAGTACGGTAGGGAAGGCAAGACATGAATGTTACTCCCCTCCAAAATGGTTACATTTTTGGCTGGTAAATCCAACATATCACGGATAAATTGACAAGTGATTTCTGGATTGCTGAAAATTTTCTTAGCAACCAAATCATTGGTTGGGCTGATGCCCGGATGACGTACAGTCATATTTCTTCTCCTTTCATTATAGCACATTTTTAAATCTAGGTTTACTAGATTCTCTGGCTCTATCTATTTATTCGGAAAAAGTTTGAAAAATACTTGCTTTGGCTCTTTCCAATGGTATTTTTCCCTGCTTTCCTTTATAATGGGTGTATGGATAAGAAAAAATTATTATTGATTGATGGGTCTTCTGTTGCTTTTCGGGCGTTTTTTGCGCTCTATCAGCAGTTGGACCGTTTTAAGAATGCGGCTGGCTTGCATACCAATGCGATTTATGGCTTTCAGTTGATGTTGAGCCATTTATTGGAGCGGGTTGAACCTAGTCATATTTTGGTGGCTTTTGATGCGGGAAAGACGACCTTCCGTACAGAGATGTATGCGGACTATAAGGGTGGTCGGGCTAAGACTCCGGATGAGTTTCGTGAGCAATTTCCCTTTATTCGTGAGTTGCTGGATCATATGGGGATTCGTCATTATGAGTTGGCTCAGTATGAGGCGGATGATATCATTGGGACGCTGGATAAGCTAGCTGAGCAGGATGGTTTTGATATTACCATTGTCAGTGGGGACAAGGACTTGATTCAGCTGACGGATGAGCATACGGTGGTTGAAATTTCTAAGAAAGGTGTGGCTGAGTTTGAGGCCTTTACGCCAGACTATCTCATGGAAAAGATGGGCATTACACCGACTCAGTTTATCGATCTCAAGGCGCTCATGGGTGATAAGTCGGATAATATCCCTGGGGTGACCAAAATTGGTGAAAAGACGGGTATCAAGCTCTTGCTGGAGCATGGCTCACTCGAGGGGATTTACGAGAATATCGATGGGATGAAGGCTTCTAAGATGAAGGGAAATCTCATCAATGATAAGGAACAGGCCTTTTTGTCGAAAACACTGGCGACCATTGATACCAAGGCACCGATTGAGATTGGTTTGGAGGATTTGGTCTATAGTGGTCCAGATGTGGAAAAGCTTGGAAAATTCTACGATGAGATGGGTTTCAAACAGCTCAAGCAGGCTTTAAATGTGTCGTCAGCTGATGTGGCTGAAAGCTTGGACTTTACTATTGTTGACCAAATCAGTCAAGATATGCTGAGTGAAGAATCTATCTTCCATTTTGAGCTTTTTGGTGAGAATTACCATACGGATGATTTGGTTGGTTTTGCTTGGTCTTGTGGTGATAAGCTCTATGCTACAGACAAGCTTGAGCTTTTGCAAGAGCCGATTTTCAAGGACTTTCTAGAAAAAACACCTCTGAAAGTTTATGACTTTAAGAAATCTAAAGTTCTCTTGCATCGTTTTGGTGTGGATTTGCAGGCGCCTGCTTTTGACAGCCGTTTGGCTAAATACCTCCTTTCGACTGTGGAGGACAATGAAATTGCGACCATCGCTAGTCTTTATGGTCAGACTTATTTGGTTGATGATGAGACTTTCTATGGTAAGGGAGTCAAGAAGGCCATTCCTAAACGTGAGAAATTCTTGGAACATTTGGCTCGTAAGCTTGCTGTTTTGGTAGAGACTGAGCCTGTTTTACTTGAAAAACTTAGCGAAAATGGGCAATTAGAGCTTCTTTATGATATAGAGCAACCCCTGGCTTTTGTCCTTGCTAAGATGGAAATTGCTGGGATTACGGTCAAGAAAGAGACCTTGCTTGAGATGCAGGCTGAAAATGAGCTTGTCATTGAAAAACTGACTCAGGAGATTTACGAACTGGCTGGTGAGGAGTTTAATATCAACTCGCCTAAGCAGTTGGGGGTACTTCTCTTTGAAAAATTGGGACTTCCTCTAGAATACACTAAAAAAACCAAGACTGGATACTCGACAGCGGTGGATGTCTTGGAGCGCCTGGCTCCTATTGCTCCGATTGTTAAGAAAATTCTCGATTACCGTCAGATTGCCAAGATTCAGTCTACTTATGTGATTGGCTTGCAGGACTGGATTTTAGCTGATGGAAAGATTCACACGCGTTATGTGCAGGATTTGACCCAGACCGGGCGTCTGTCTAGTGTTGATCCAAACTTGCAAAATATTCCTGTGCGATTGGAGCAGGGCCGTCTCATTCGTAAGGCTTTTGTGCCTGAGTGGGAGGATAGTGTGCTGCTCAGCTCCGACTATTCACAGATTGAATTGCGCGTTTTGGCGCATATTTCTAAGGATGAGCACTTGATTAAGGCCTTCCAAGAGGGGGCAGATATCCATACTTCGACAGCCATGAGGGTCTTTGGCATTGAGCGTCCTGAGGATGTGACTGCAAACGACCGTCGCAATGCCAAGGCGGTTAACTTTGGAGTGGTTTACGGGATTTCAGACTTTGGCTTGTCTAATAATTTGGGCATTAGCCGTAAGGAAGCCAAAGCCTACATTGATACCTACTTTGAACGTTTCCCAGGCATTAAAAACTACATGGATGAAGTAGTGCGTGAGGCGCGTGATAAGGGCCATGTAGAGACCCTTTTCAAACGTCGTCGTGAGTTGCCAGATATCAATTCGCGCAACTTCAACATTCGTGGTTTTGCAGAGCGGACAGCCATCAACTCTCCTATACAGGGGTCGGCGGCAGATATTCTTAAGATTGCTATGATTCAGCTGGACAAAGCCTTGGTTGCAGGTGGTTATCAGACTAAGATGCTGTTGCAAGTGCACGATGAAATCGTCCTTGAAGTTCCTAAATTTGAATTGGCAGAGATGAAAAAATTGGTCAAACAAACTATGGAAGAAGCCATTCAACTCAGTGTTCCCCTCATCGCAGATGAGAATGAAGGGGCAACCTGGTACGAGGCTAAATAAAAAGGGAGCTAGTCTTCCTTTTTTGTAGTAGAATTATGCAAGCCTTTTCAAAATGTGTTATACTGATGAAAAAGGAGGATTTTTATGAGTCAAGAATTTATCAATCCAAGTGATGGTGTGATTCGTCAGTATCTCGCAACGAGTAAAACCCTTGCTGTTGTGGGTTTGTCAGACCGTGAGGAAACAACCAGCAATCGAGTGACTAAGGAAATGCAGGCTCGGGGTTATAAAATTATCCCAGTCAATCCCAAGGCGGCAGGTGGAGAAATCTTGGGTGAAAAGGCTTATGCTAGTCTCGCTGAGATTCCTTTTCCTGTAGATATTGTTAATGTTTACCGTCGCAGTGAGTTTTTGCCAGATGTGGCGCGTGATTTTCTCAAGGCTGATGCTAAGATTTTTTGGGCACAGCTAGGACTTGAAAGTCTAGAAGCGGAAGAAATCTTGCGTGCTGGTGGATGTGATGACATCGTGATGAATCGCTGTATTAAGAGAGAACATACACGCTTGATTGAGGAAGCATAAGAAAAGGTAGCTGATGGGCTACCTTTTGTATTAGAAAATGCCGATAAGGGTCTGCATACCAAGACTAGTGAGGATGATGGCAATCCAGCAGATGGCTCCGAGAACAATGGATTTTCCACTGGATTTGACCATAGCGACCAGATTTGTTTTAAGCCCGATAGCACTCATGGCCATGATAATGAGGAATTTGGAGAGTTGTTTGAGTGGGGTAAAGAAACTACTGGACACACCGAGAGAGGTCAGGAGGGTAGTTAGAAGAGATGCGAGGATAAAGTAAAGGATAAAAAGTGGGAAGACTTTTTTCAGTTGCAAGCCTTGCTTATTTTTTTGCTCGCGACTTTGCCAGTAGGAGAGAAAGAGAGTGATGGGGATAATAGCTAGGGTGCGTGTGAGTTTGACAATGGTTGCGGATTCGAGGGTATTAGTTTGGTAGAGACTGTCCCAGGCGCTGGCGGTAGCCGTTACAGAGGAAGTATCATTGACCGCAGTTCCTGCAAAGAGGGCGAAGCCTTCATTGGATAGATGAAGCCAGGTACCTAGGGTTGGAAAGATGAGCGCAGCCAAGACATTGAAGAAAAAGATAACGGAGATGGCTTGGGCGACTTCCTTTTCCTTGGCATGGATAACGGGCGCTGTTGCTGCAATGGCAGAACCCCCACAGATAGAAGAACCTACTCCAATCAAGGTGGCCAGTTTTGTGTCCAGTGCAAAGAAGCGCTGGAAGAGGTAGGCAACAATTAAGGCTATTGAAATGGTGGACAGGATGACAGGGAGCGAAGATTGCCCAACTGCGAAGACTTGCGAGATATTGAGACCAAAACCAAGCAAGATAACGGCATACTGGAGCAATTTCTTGGAACTAAAGGTCAATCCTGCATCCAGTTGTTTATAGGGTGAGAGAAAGGGATGGAGAAGCATGCCTATGAAAATGGCAAAAACGGGCGCGCCAATCACAGGGAAGAATCCTCCTAAGTACCAAGATAGGATGGAAATGAGAAGGCAGGCCAAGATGCCTGCTCCATTTTTTGATAGAAATGACATAAAAACCTCCAAATAGAATCTGTTACCATTATAGACCTGTAAACAGGAAAAGTAAAATAGAAAGTGGAGCTAACAATTATTTGACAAGTAGTGCTAATTATGTAATAATAATCCTACAAGAACTGTAACGAAGTCTTGGCAAAAACAAAAATACCAGAGCTCCACCTCTGGTATTTCTTTTTGTCCAGTTACATTAAAACTAAACTCAGGTTATATTTTTTTGTCGCGCTTATCTAACCACTTTCTGACTATCCACTCAGAAATGACATTACCGGTAATAGTAATCAGTAATGGTGCTAGAATAGTTGTAACGAAGATTATCAAAACCTCAATACTCGTCGAAAATCTCATGATACGTTGTCATCTTCGACTTACCTAACTTTAGTTATGCTTTCACCTCGATTCCTAGTCTCATGAGATTTTCATTGAGTATTCTAAAAACATAGTGTTGTAATCAATTTAAATTAACACACTTCAATTTGTTATGCTAGCGTTATTCTATCATGTATTTTTGCGGTCGGGGGGCTTTTGTAGTATAATAGAGATACGTTTTTACAGTAGGAGGTATCTATGGACTTAACTAAGCGCTTTAATAAACAGTTAGATAAGATTCAAGTTTCGTTGATTCGTCAGTTTGACCAGGCTATTTCGGAGATTCCTGGGGTCTTGCGTTTGACCTTGGGGGAACCTGATTTTACAACGCCAGATCATGTCAAGGAGGCGGCCAAGCGAGCGATTGATCAGAACCAATCCTACTATACAGGGATGAGTGGCCTGCTGACTCTACGTCAGGCAGCCAGTGACTTTGTTAAGGAAAAATACCAACTGGACTATGCTCCTGAAAATGAAATCTTGGTTACAATTGGGGCGACAGAGGCTTTATCTGCGGCTTTGACGGCTATTTTGGAAGAGGGAGACAAGGTGCTCTTGCCAGCTCCTGCCTATCCAGGTTATGAACCGATTGTCAATCTAGTTGGGGCAGAGATTGTCGAGATTGACACGACTGAAAATGGGTTTGTCTTGACTCCTGAGATGTTGGAGAAGGCCATTTTGGAGCAGGGAGACAAGCTCAAGGCGGTTATTCTTAACTATCCAGCTAATCCGACAGGAATTACCTATAGTCGGGAGCAGTTGGAAGCCTTGGCAGCTGTTTTACGCAAGTACGAAATTTTTGTTGTCTGTGATGAGGTTTACTCAGAATTGACCTACACAGGCGAAGCCCATGTGTCTCTAGGAACTATGTTGAGAGACCAGGCTATTATTATCAATGGTTTGTCTAAATCGCATGCCATGACAGGTTGGCGTTTGGGTCTGATTTTTGCTCCTGCTGCCTTTACAGCTCAGTTGATTAAGAGTCACCAGTACTTGGTCACTGCTGCAAATACCATGGCTCAACATGCTGCGGTGGAAGCCTTGACAGCTGGTAAAAACGATGCGGAGCCTATGAAGAAGGAATACATCCAGCGTCGGGATTATATTATCGAGAAAATGACTGCTCTTGGTTTTGAGATTATCAAACCAGACGGTGCCTTCTATATTTTTGCTAAGATTCCAGCAGGATATAATCAAGATTCCTTTGCTTTTCTGAAGGATTTTGCTCAGAAGAAGGCTGTTGCCTTTATCCCTGGTGCTGCCTTTGGGCGTTATGGAGAAGGCTATGTGCGTCTGTCTTATGCAGCTAGTATGGAGACTATCAAAGAAGCCATGAAACGGCTTGAGGAGTATATGAGAGAAGCATGATTCAGTCTATCACGAGTCAAGGCTTGGTGCTCTACAATCGTAACTTTCGTGAGGATGACAAGCTCGTCAAGATTTTTACAGAGCAGGCTGGCAAACGCATGTTTTTCGTCAAACATGCTGGCCAGTCTAAGCTGGCGCCGGTTATTCAGCCCTTGGTGCTGGCTCGATTTCTCTTACGAATCAATGATGACGGGCTTAGCTACATTGAGGACTATCATGAGGTGATGACTTTTCCCAAGATTAATAGTGACCTCTTTGTCATGGCTTATGCGACCTACGTGGCAGCTCTTGCCGATGCTAGTTTGCAGGACAATCAGCAGGATGCTCCCTTGTTTGCTTTTTTGCAAAAGACTTTGGAGTTGATGGAAGCAGGCTTGGATTATCAGGTTTTGACCAATATTTTTGAAATCCAAATCTTGACCCGATTTGGGATCAGCCTCAATTTTAATGAGTGTGTCTTTTGCCATCGGGTCGGTCAGGCTTTTGACTTTTCTTTCAAATATGGAGCCTGCCTCTGTCCAGAGCATTATCATGAGGATGATAGACGTTGCCATCTCAATCCCAATATCCCCTATCTGCTCAATCAGTTTCAAGCCATTGATTTTGAGACCTTGGAGACCATTTCGCTCAAGCCTGAAATCAAGCAAGAGCTACGCCAATTTATGGATCAACTCTACGAAGAGTACGTTGGGATTCACCTAAAATCAAAGAAATTTATTGATTCCCTAGCAGACTGGGGACAATTACTAAAAGAGGAAAGAAATGAAAAAAATCGCAGTAGATGCCATGGGGGGCGATTACGCACCTCAGGCCATCGTTGAGGGTGTCAATCAAGCCCTAGCTGACTTTTCAGATATCGAGGTTCAACTCTACGGAGATGAAGCTAAAATCAAGCAATATCTGACAGCAACAGAGCGCGTCAGCATTATCCATACGGATGAAAAGATTGATTCAGACGATGAACCTACGAGAGCTATTCGGAAGAAGAAGAATGCCAGTATGGTCTTGGCGGCCAAGGCTGTCAAAGAGGGTGAAGCAGACGCTGTCCTCTCGGCTGGGAATACAGGTGCTTTACTAGCAGCAGGATTTTTCATCGTGGGTCGTATCAAGAATATCGATCGTCCTGGGCTTATGTCAACATTGCCGACTATTGATGGGAAGGGGTTTGACATGCTGGACCTCGGTGCTAATGCGGAAAATACAGCCCAGCACCTCCATCAATATGCGGTTCTAGGTTCTTTCTATGCTAAAAATGTCCGTGGCATTGCGCAACCACGCGTTGGCTTGCTCAATAACGGAACAGAAAGTAGTAAGGGCGACCCGCTTCGTAAGGAAACCTATGAATTACTAGTGGCTGATGAAAGTTTAAACTTTATCGGAAACGTGGAAGCGCGTGATTTGATGAATGGCGTTGCGGATGTTGTTGTGGCAGATGGTTTCACGGGAAACGCTGTGCTCAAGTCCATCGAAGGGACAGCCATGGGAATCATGGGTTTGCTCAAGACCGCTATTACAGGTGGAGGTCTTCGAGCGAAACTAGGTGCCCTCCTTCTCAAGGACAGCCTCAGAGGTTTGAAAAAACAGCTCAACTATTCAGATGTTGGTGGAGCGGTTTTGTTTGGTGTCAAGGCACCGGTTATCAAGACTCATGGCTCAAGCAATGCCAAGGCTGTCTATAGTACGATTCGCCAGATTCGTACCATGCTAGAAACAGACGTAGTTTCCCAGACTGCGCGTGAATTTTCAGGAGAATAAAAGAGATGACAGAAAAAGAAATTTTTGACCGTATTGTGACCATTATCCAAGAGCGACAGGGAGAGGACTTTGTCGTGACAGAATCCTTGAGTCTGAAAGACGATTTGGATGCGGACTCAGTCGACTTGATGGAGTTTATCTTGACACTGGAAGATGAATTTAATATCGAAATCAGCGATGAGGAAATTGACCAACTGCAAAGTGTAGGAGATGTTGTTAAAATCATTCAAGGAAAATAGCAATCGGAGTTCCAAGGCAACGGAAGTAGATGGTTTTTAGAAATGAGGAATATCGGATATCCTTGTAAAAATGGGAAAAACACGTTATAATGGACTTATTAGAAGAGAAAGGAAGTATACTCGTGGCTACATTTAGTATTACTCGTGATATCACACTCACAAAAGAAGATTTTGAAAAAATTCAAGCCTCTAAATCAACTGATTTGTTGCTTGATATTATCAAAAAGAATACAGATAAACAAGAACAACCTTCCTTACTAGGTCTAGAGAAGCTGGTAAGATAAAGTATGAAATTATATGCCTTACCACTAGGGGATGTCATCAAATTCATACGACAAACCGTTATTACTAGAAATCCTGAATATACTAATGAACGGAGAATACGTCAAAAAGTCCGTGAGAACTTCTCTAAGATTGTTTCTGAGCAAGTTTCGTTTGGTAAAAATGAGGATATGTTAGAGTATCTTAAAAAAATGACGCAATTACAACAGAGCTGACACATAAATCGAGAAATTTTATTATTATTGATCAAGAGATATCAGGAGAGAGATTTGAGATTTTAGGTTTTTTTACACTAACATTAAAAATTGTTAATGTTCAAGAATTAGATAATGATAGCAAAAAATCTTTTGTTTTAAGTGGGAAAAACGCTAGAAACTTAAATTATATACCTGGTCTTTTGATTGCCCAATTTGGTAGAAATTTACACTTTAATAAAATTACTGGTCAGCAAGTTATGGAATTAGTTGTTGACAAAATTCAATTAGCCCAGAGTATTTTAGGTGGTAAAATGGTTTATTTGGATAGTGTCAATGAAGATAAAGTGATTAATTTTTATAAATCGTTTGGTTTTGTTGAATACGGTGAGATTATTAGGGATAATAAGCACCCTGATGTATACTATCAACCAATGGCTCTTGATATGACAAAAGTGATTGTTGAGTAGATATAGGAGTTCCAAGGCATTTGCTTTGGAATTTTTCTTTGGTTCAAGTGACCGTTTAGGAACAGATTTAGTCTTTCTAGGGACAGTAGAAATCTGAGGACAAATAAGGGATATAATAGAGTCAGAAAAAATCAATCTCCAAAAAGGAGAAAAAGAAAGGATTTTTATGATGAAAAAATATCTTTATTCTAGTTTGTTAGTTCTTGCAGGAGGCGTTCTCCTAGCAAATACTACGGTAGCCTATGCTGATTCCCCATCAGCAAGTGAGAAAGAAGCGATTGCTCAATTAGTTAATCAAGGAAAGATAAAAGCTGAAGAAGCTGATCAAGTAAAATTGATTGGTTTTGAAGATAAAGAAACTCAAGCAGAGGGTAATCAAGAGAAGAAAGCTTTCAATCAATATCGTGATCCGAAAGGAACATGGATGCAAACCAATGGTAAATGGTGGTTTAAATACGGTGCAGGTGGTTATGCTAAAAATTGGGAACAATTAGATGGCAAGTGGTACTATTTTGATGACCAAGGATGGATGAAAGAAAATACTTGGATTCAACCTGATGGTAATTATTACTACTTATCTGCTAGTGGTGCTATGGTCACTGGTTATCAACGTGTGAATGGTACACCATACTTCTTTAGAGACAGTGGTGTATGGGTAGAAAATCGTGGACAGGCACTTGGTGAATATGCCGAGACATTTGTAGGGAAAATCCCATATGTTTGGGGTGGGTCAGATTTGAACAGTGGCGTAGATTGCTCAGGATTTACGATGGCCATTCATGCTAAGTTTGATATTAGTATTCCTAGAGTAACCTATGATCAAGCAACAGGAGGAAGCTATGTAAGTAATGGCTCACAACTTCCTGGAGATTTAATATTGTACAATGGCGACCAAGGTTCAAATCAACATGTGGGTATTTATGTTGGTGGTGGCAAGGTAGTTCATGCTCCAGATAGAGGTCAAGATGTTTCTTATATGAATCAATATGGAATGGAACAAAATACAATTCGTAGATATTGGTAATATTGTCTAATTTTTCACAATATTATTGACTTTGACAATGAAAAGTATTAGAATATAGCTAAATAAAGAGGGGAACCCCTCTTATAGCTATTCAATAAAGGAGGAAATGGCTATGAAAAAATCTAAATTACTTACTCTTGGTTTGCTTGCAGGTGCTGGTCTACTTTTGTCTATCAACCAAGCACAGGCTGCAGATACTTGGGTTAAAAATGGTGCTGACTGGAATCTTTCTCAAGATGGCAGTCTAGCTAAGGATAAATGGGTACAAAATGCTGGCTCATGGTATCACTTCGACAGCACTGGTAAAATGCAGACAGGCTGGCTCAAAGACGGTGATACTTGGTATTCACTAGCAGATAGTGGCGCCATGCGTACTGGCTGGTACAAGGAAGGAAATACATGGTACTCACTAGCAAATAGTGGTGCTATGCGTACAGGTTGGTACAAAGAAGAATCTACATGGTATTACCTCAAAGACAGTGGCGCTATGGCAACAGGATGGGCGACTGCAAATGGTAAATGGGCTTACTTTGAAAAATCAGGTGCTATGGTCGCAGACAGAGCTGTTCCAGCCAGTGATGGGGAAAGTTATGTCATTGGTAAGGATGGCTATCTAGCAAATAGAAAAGATGCTGGATACAATATTCATGATATTGTCAAACTTGGAGATGGGCAAGAATATTTGCTAAATGCTAAAGGTGACGATGTTATTATTGAAAAAAACACTTGGTATATCAGACCAGAGTTCCAGAAGTTTTCTAACAAATATGGGGATGAGGTTGCAAATACTACCTTAGCTTTAGTGGATAATAAAGAAGAAGGACAAGAAATTGATCCTAAGGCAGTTGTACAGAACTTCCAAAACTTACCAAATCGCTACTACTTTGATGAAAATGGACATCGTGTGGTTAATATCCCAGCAATGACAACCTATTCAGAGATTAAAAAAGTTGGTAATGATGCCTATTTAGAAAATCCAGGTGCACGACTTCGTCTTGTAGGTACCAGATTTACAATCAATAACAATAAACTATACCATTTAGAAAATGAGCAAGGTAAGCTCAAAACAGGTTACTTTGTATTAATTGATGATGGTATGGCTACAACCCACTATCACATCCTAGCCTATGCGGATCAATCTGGTGAAATTCTTAAGATGAAACGCTTGCCATCAGGAGTTTCAGATTATCTGGATAAAGAAATCGATGGTTTCTATGGTCAAAAAATTAAGATTACACAGCCAAATAAGTATGAATATTACAAGGTTCTTGTGGTAAAATAAATAGATAAGCAATCTTCACAACGAATATAAAATTAAAACGTGCAAATCATTTTCAAGAGGCTTTAGATTTCTTATATTTTAAAAGAAACTAAAGCCTTTTGTGGATTTATAAGGGGATAGAGAGGATATAAAATAATGAAAAGGAGTCTGTCATGGAAATGAAAAATACATTTGTAGAATTAGAACAATTTGAAGAGTTAACCCCAGAGGTATTGGAGGAAGTGAATGGTGGAGGGATTTTTGAAGATACTGTAAAATGGTGCAATAAATTATTTGGTACGGGTAGACACGTTGCTTAAATTCACAGTATTAGTTAGAGATTAGATTTATTTATGCTTATTTTAGAATTCTTATTTTCTGTGATATATCTACTGTTGGTAGTCGTTTCAACCATAGTGCCTACTATTTATTTGGGCGCTCAAATTTCCCCAGAATTTTATAAAAAACGTTATTGGATACTTATATTTTTAATTAGTTTATCTGCTCGTCAAACATTTGGAGAATTATTTCATATAGGAGTTCTTATCTACTTTTACTGTATTTTTTTATTAGTATTGCACAAGGGAAAAGGGGAATCTCTTTTTCTTTCTCTGTATCTTTTTTTCTTCTTTCAAAGTATTCGTTATTTATTTTTTGACAATTTGGATTCGTGTATTATCTGGTGAGCATTGTTGTTTCGTAGATTCGTTTTCTACTTTATATATATCTGTATTTGATTTATTATCAATCTTTCTATGTTGTAAAATTATGAAGCGTTGGTCTTTGGATTTGGATTTATTCTTTTCAGATACTTTTAAAACCCACTATCGTAAGAGCTTTTTCATTATCCTACCTCTGACTGGATTTAGGATATTCTCTTCGTTCATGACCAATAGAAATAGTTCTTTTTACGTTCGCTTTGACACGACCATTTCTCTCCTGATTTTCATTCTCTTTTTCTCCTGGCTCTTTTATATCAGACACTTAGAGCAGGTTTATCGTGATGAGCAGACCATTCAGAGACAGGAAGAAGAAAATCGTTCCTTGCAAGGGATGGTGGATAAGTTGGGTCATCTCTATGATGAGGTTCGAGGTTTCCGTCATGATTTTGCAGGGATTGTCGCTAGCATGGAGCCTGCCATAGCGAATCAAGATATGGCTGAGGTGTCTACCATTTATCAAGATGTCTTTCTGAAGACCAATGAAAAGCTGAGAAAGGCGGACTACACGGCCTTTAATCTTCACAATATCCATGACATAGCCATTCGTAATACCTTGGCAAAAGCCATGATTGTGGCAGATAATCAGGGAATTCATTTTAGTTTGGAGACGGTGGGGGTTGTCGAAGAGCTGGCTTTGCCGATGTTGGAGGCTATCCGTATCCTCTCTATCCTCACGACAAATGCCTTAGAGGCAGCCAGTGAGGCGGAAAATCCGCAGATTAGGGTTGCTTTGTTGGCAGGTGATAGGAGTGTCCGTTTTATCATTGAAAACACTCGTAAGAAAGAAGAACTGAATCCCAGCATTCTCAGTCAAAAGGGTTACTCTACCAAGGGTAACCACAGTGGACTGGGCTTAGCGACCTTGGAAGATATGGTTTTTCATTATGATTTAAACTTAGATACCCAGCTAGGAGAGACGACTTTTAGACAAGATTTAGAATTGCCATTTAAGGATGAGAAACGAGGGGGAGAGGAATGAGAATTTTAGTTTTGGAAGACGATAGAGTTCAGCAGGGACGGATAGAGCAGACTTTGCTAGATATCGGTCGCTCTCGCAATTTGAGATTGGAAATTGATATTGCCAAAAGCTATGGAGATGTTGAAAAGTATTCTCAGTATTTTGACCATTACCAGCTCTATTTATTAGATTTAGAGATTGATGGAGAGCGTGAACGGGGCTTTCAGGTTGCTCAACAGGTTCGGGAGCGAGATCCCTTTACAAGTATTGTCTTTGTGTCCACGCACTCGGAGGCCTTGCCTCTAGCTTTCGCTATCACTTGTCTGCCTTGGATTTTATTTCCAAGGATCAGCCAGAGGAAGATTACCGTTATCAGTTGGAGCGCTGTCTGGACTATGTACTGGCAGTGGACAAGAGGGAAAATATGCGTCTCTTTACCTATAGTTTTGAGGGGAGACGGGGCTTTACTCTGCCCTACCATGAGATTTTAGCCTTTGAAACCTCAGTGGAATCCCACCGTATCAAGGTCTATTATGCCAATCATTCTATTAAGACCATTTACGGCAGTCTCAAGGATATCGCTGCCAAGGCTGAAAAAGATTACTTTGTCTATGCCAATCGCAATACTTTAGTCAGTTTACAGGCAATTGAAGAGATGACTGCCACAGAAGTGACCTTGTTAGAAGGCTTGCATTTCCCCGTATCACGAACAGCCAGAAGAACCCTTAAAAAACATCTCAATGTCTAATATCTGTTAGACTTGGATGAGTTTATCAATAAGAATGTCGGAAAATTTTCTGATATTCTTATTTTTTTGACTTCTTTTTCGAATAGATAGGTAAGAGGAAAAAGGAAAGGAGCCTAGTTCATGTTTATATCAATGTTCTACCCATGGTTCACTGAGTTATTTTTTAAATAAAATTTAATTTAGTTGTGTATTTTCGGATTATTTTTCGAATAAATAAGTGAGAAGAAAAAGAAAGGAATAAAATAATGAAAGAACATTACTATGGATTTGTTGAGCTAACGTCGGAAGAATTGACCGATATTCAAGGTGGAGAAAATTGGACGAAGACCCTTGCAGATTGGTACATTGGATTTCGTAGAGGTTTAGGTTTTTAGGAGGATAAGCGATGAATGAAATGACTAACGAGTATACTATTGAAGTACTAAAGGAAAGCGACTTAGCTTTGCTGGTGGGTGGTAGCAAGGAAAGTTATCAAGGGGGTCTAATTACAGGTCTATTGTTACGTAGTGTATTTATTGGAACCCCATTTTTTAGAAGATAAGATTTAGAGAGTAAAGTTTATCTACAACAATGAATAGCATATATGAAAAATGAAACACAAATAACTACCTTCTTCAATTGTTAATAATCAAAAAAGGAGAATAAGATGGAACAAATTAAAAATATGAAAGATAGTTTTCATTAATGAGTCATGAGGAATTGGCCGATGTAGAAGGAGGCTTGTTGTTTGGTCTAGTAGTAGTTGGAGGAGTCGCAATTGCAGGAACATTTTTATTGGGTGCTGTAGATGGTGTTTCAGGAGCACATGCTAAGCGTTGTGGACGTTAACAGGGAAGGAAGAGCGCTAATGGAACGCATAATAGAAAGTTGGATTACTAGGGTAGAGAATTTTTACAGTTTGCAGTCAATTCCTGTAAAAGTATTAATTTTCATAGTTGGAGTAGTTGGGATTTATGCTTTAGGGACATTAATTTTAGGTCCTATTTATTGGGCAGGTCAGAAGTTTGGCGAAACAATTTACAATTATTTATTTTAATAAAAAATTCGAATAGATAAGTAAAAGGGAAAAAGAAAGGAGCCTAGCTCATGTTTATATCAATGTTCTACCCATGGTTCACTGAGTTATTTTTTTAAATAAAATTTAATTTAGTTGTACATTTTCGAATTGTTTTTTTCGAATAGATAAGTAAGAGGAAACAGAAAGGAGTTTGCTTCATGTATCTACCAATTTTTCTATCCATGGTTTACTAAATTATTTTTTTCAAATAAAAATTTAATTTAGTTGTATATTTTCGAATTCTTTTTCGAATAAATAAATAAGAAAGAAAAGGAAGGAGATTAGAAATGCTTATTTCAGTTATTTATCCAATCTGGCTATTTAAGTGGCTTAGAGGATAAAACATTAAACATATAAAAAAACATATACAAATTGAGGAGAAAAATATGACAAATTTTGACAAAATGGAACAGAACTTTGTAGCTCTTACAGAAGAAGAGTTGATGAATGTAGATGGGGGAATTGCTTGGGAGGTAGTCTCTTTGGGTATTGCGATTAGCTGGGGGATTTACCAAGCTGGTGAAGCTGCTGGTAAAACATTCTACTATATTACTCATCCATAGTATTTGATAAATATGAGCAAGAAAACATTTTGGATTATACTACTCGTTATTACAATTGTGGTGACTGCCGTTGGTTTAGGATTGTCTGCATATAATTATTACGTTTTTAATAGACCTTTTTTCAATAGTACTACTAAAGGACTGTTATCTGCATTTGTTATGAGTGTATTGATGATTATTATTGGTGTATTAAAAGAAAACTAATTTTTATTATTAAAATGGAGGATAAATATGTCAAATTTACAAACTATTGAACAAAATTATACTACGTTAAGTGATATTGAACTGCAAGAAGTTGATGGTGGAGGAGTGTTACTTTTGGTTGGTGGTGGTATTTTGGCTGTCGGACTGTTAGCTTGGGGTGCGTATAATGGTTATCAGTCGGCATCACGAGGTGGATAAAAAGATGGTAGATTATTTTTTAGTAAATAGGAGTCTAACATGAAAACATTTTTATTAGGTTTTGCTGAAGGGTATTTTATCGTATCGCTCATAGTCTACATCGCAACGTATTTGATTTTGAGAAATCCAATCAATACCCTATTTTATCCAGAAATTTACCCCGTTTTATTTGGGCTCTTTTATCTAGGATATAAGGTCAATAAAAAGCAAGTAGAGTGAGCAGTTAAGAATGACTTGTTAGTCTGTGCTAAAATGACTAGAGTATAATCTCAGAATGCATCACATTGGAGTTTAATATGAAATTTGTTAAATCAATACTGAAAGTTTGGCCTGAAATCATGGTATTACTTAGTTCAATGTCTTATATCATCATCAGATTAGTAGCTGATATGAATGAAGTATCTTTACCTACTTGGTTTGATAGTTTCAATATACCAACGATTGCATTATTTATGATGGTCTTCATTCTTTTATACAGAAGTAAAGAAAAAAAGAATAGATAAATTTGAAGCAGTAGATGCTCTATAGGGAATAGGTGTCTTATAGTAACGAATCAAAAAAGGAGTAACTATGAATCGTAATTTAGAACGGTGTTATCTATTCTGACTATGAATAGATCATACCAGAGGTGGCTTAGAAATAGCAGGGACATTAAAAATTGAAGTAACTTTAAATAGGATGTCGTAAAGGTTACTATCAATGATTTATTTGTCCCAAGCTTGCCTAGGGTGTCAGTAAAAAATCAATTTCCTTTCATACCATATTTTTAGTAGGTAGGACGTTTGTTCTGCCTATTTTTTGCCAAAAAAGTGCAGTTGAGGTGTTTATTTAGAGTTTTACATATATTTTTGATAAAATAGGTATAGAAATTAGGAAAGTTGAATAAAAGAAATGAAGAAGGTTTTAGGATATTTTTTAGTATTTGTTTTTCTATTTTTGATGAATATTTTCATCTTTAAGATACTAGCAACTCTGGGATTTCAGCTGACAATGAGTGAAAAGAGTTATATTGTACCACCGCTGTTTTCGATTATCGTGTTGTATATGATTGACAAAAGAATTAGGAAGAAAAAGAAATAAATATATATTTTAGGTAGGACATTTGTTCTGCCTATTTTTTTATCCAAAAAGTGCAGTTGGGAGGGAGATAGGCGCATTTGGGGAGGAAGTCCAGTTTTTGTTTGGTGATTAGGGTAAGATAGTTGTTATCAGATGAGTTTATACTCTTCGAAAATCAAATTCAAACCACGTCAACGTCGCCACCGTATATATGTGACTGACTTCGTCAGTCTTATTTACAACCTCAAAACAGTGTTTTGAGCAGCCTGCGGCTAGTTTCCTAGTTTGCTCTTTGATTTTCATTGAGTATTAGGAAAAGGAGATGAATATGAAATTTGGGAAACGTCACTATCGTCCGCAGGTGGATCAGATGGACTGCGGTGTAGCTTCATTGGCTATGGTTTTTGGCTACTATGGTAGCTACTATTCTTTGGCTCACTTGCGAGAATTGGCCAAGACAACCATGGATGGGACGACGGCTTTGGGCTTGGTCAAGGTGGCAGAGGAGATTGGTTTTGAGACGCGAGCCATTAAGGCGGATATGACGCTCTTTGATTTGCCAGATTTGACTTTTCCTTTTGTTGCCCATGTGCTTAAGGAAGGAAAATTGCTCCACTACTATGTGGTGACTGGGCAGGATAAGGATAGCATTCATATTGCCGACCCAGATCCTGGGGTGAAATTGACCAAACTGCCACGTGAGCGTTTTGCGGAAGAATGGACAGGAGTGACTCTGTTTATGGCACCTAGTCCAGACTACAAGCCTCATAAGGATCAAAAGAATGGCCTGCTCTCTTTTATTCCTATATTAGTGAAGCAGCGTGGCTTGATTGCTAATATCGTTTTGGCAACACTCTTGGTAACCATGATTAATATTGTGGGTTCTTATTATCTGCAGTCTATCATTGATACCTATGTGCCAGATCAGATGCGTTCGACGCTTGGGATTATTTCTATTGGGCTAGTTATCGTCTATATTCTCCAGCAGATCTTGTCTTACGCTCAGGAGTATCTCTTACTTGTTTTGGGGCAACGCTTGTCGATTGATGTGATTTTGTCCTACATCAAGCATGTTTTTCACCTGCCTATGTCCTTTTTTGCGACACGCAGGACAGGGGAAATCGTGTCTCGTTTCACGGATGCTAATAGTATCATCGATGCGCTGGCTTCGACCATTCTTTCGATTTTCCTAGATGTGTCAACGGTTGTCATTATTTCCCTTGTTTTATTTTCACAAAATACCAATCTCTTTTTCATGACCTTATTGGCACTTCCTATCTACACAGTGATTATCTTTGCTTTTATGAAGCCGTTTGAAAAGATGAATCGGGATACCATGGAAGCCAATGCGGTTCTGTCTTCTTCTATCATCGAGGACATCAATGGTATTGAAACTATCAAGTCCTTGACCAGTGAAAGTCAGCGTTACCAAAAGATTGACAAGGAATTTGTAGATTATCTGAAAAAATCCTTTACCTATAGTCGAGCAGAGAGTCAGCAAAAGGCTCTGAAAAAGGTTGCCCATCTCTTGCTTAATGTCGGCATTCTCTGGATGGGGGCTGTTCTGGTCATGGATGGCAAGATGAGTTTGGGACAGTTGATTACCTATAATACCTTGCTTGTTTACTTTACCAATCCTTTGGAAAATATCATCAATCTGCAAACCAAGCTTCAGACAGCGCAGGTTGCCAATAACCGTCTGAATGAGGTTTATCTGGTAGCTTCTGAGTTTGAGGAGAAGAAAACAGTTGAGGATTTGAGTTTGATGAAGGGAGATATGACCTTCAAGCAGGTTTCCTACAAGTATGGCTATGGTCGAGACGTCTTGTCAGATATCAATTTGACCATTCCCCAAGGTTCTAAGGTGGCTTTTGTGGGGATTTCGGGGTCAGGTAAGACGACCTTGGCCAAGATGATGGTTAATTTTTACGACCCAAGTCAGGGAGAGATTAGTCTGGGTGGTGTCAATCTCAATCAGATTGATAAAAAGACTCTGCGCCAGTATATTAACTATCTGCCTCAACAGCCCTATGTCTTTAACGGAACGATTTTGGAGAATCTTCTCCTTGGAGCCAAGGAAGGGACGACTCAAAAGGATATCTTACGGGCGGTCGAATTGGCAGAGATTCGGGAGGACATTGAGCGCATGCCACTGAATTACCAGACAGAATTGACTTCGGATGGGGCAGGGATCTCAGGTGGTCAACGTCAGAGAATTGCTCTGGCGCGTGCTCTCTTGACAGATGCGCCGGTCTTGATTTTGGATGAGGCAACTAGCAGTTTGGATATTTTAACAGAGAAGCGGATTGTCGATAATCTCATGGCTTTAGACAAGACCTTGATTTTCATTGCTCACCGCTTGACCATTGCAGAGCGGACAGAGAAGGTGGTTGTTTTGGATCAGGGCAAGATTGTTGAAGAAGGAAAACATGCTGATTTGCTTGCACAGGGTGGTTTTTACGCACATTTGGTGAATAGCTAGAAAGAGGAGAGAATGAAACCAGAATTTTTAGAAAGTGCGGAGTTTTATAATCGTCGTTACCATAATTTTTCCAGTCGGGTGATTGTCCCCATGTCCCTTCTGCTCGTGTTTTTACTTGGCTTTGCAATATTTGCAGAGAAGGAGATGAGTTTGTCTACTAGAGCTACTGTCGAGCCTAGTCGTATCCTTGCAAATATCCAGTCAACTAGCAATAATCGCATTCTTGTTAATCATTTGGAAGAAAATAAGCTGGTTAAAAAGGGAGAACTGTTGGTTCAATATCAAGAAGGGGCAGAGGGTGTCCAAGCGGAGGCCTATGCTAGCCAGTTGGACATGCTCAAGGATCAAAAAAAGCATTTGGAGTATTTGCAAAAGAGCCTGCAAGAAGGGGAGAACCACTTTCCAGAGGAGGATAAGTTTGGCTACCAAGCCACCTTTCGCGACTACATCAGTCAAGCAGGCAGTCTTAGGGCTAGTACATCGCAACAAAATGAGACCATCGCGTCCCAGAATGCAGCAGCTAGCCAAACCCAAGCCGAAATCGGTAACCTCATCAGCCAAACAGAGGCTAAGATTCGCGATTACCAGACAGCTAAGTCAGCTATTGAAACAGGTGCTTCCTTGGCTAGTCAGAATCTAGCCTACTCTCTCTACCAGTCCTACAAGTCTCAGGGCGAGGAAAATCCGCAAGCTAAGGCTCAGGCAGTGGCACAGGTTGAAGCGCAGCTTTCTCAGTTAGAATCTAGTCTTGCTACTTACCGTGTCCAGTATGCAGGTTCAGGTACCCAGCAAGCCTATGCGTCAGGTTTAAGCAGTCAATTGGAATCTCTCAAATCCCAACACTTGGCAAAGGTTGGTCAGGAATTGACCCTTCTAGACCAGAAAATCTTGGAAGCAGAGTCAGGCAAGAAGGTTCAGGGAAGTCTTCTAGACAAGGGGAAAATTACGGCTAGTGAGGATGGGGTGCTTCATCTTAATTCTGAGACCAGTGATTCTACCATGGTAGCAGAGGGGGCTCTACTAGCCCAACTCTATCCGTCCTTGGAAAAAGAAGGGAAAGCCAAACTAACAGCTTATCTAAGCTCAAAAGATGTATCAAGAGTCAAGGTCGGTGATTCTGTTCGCTATACGACGACTCATGATGCCAAGAATCAACTTTTCCTAGATTCTATTATTACAAGTATTGATGCGACAGCCACTAAGACTGAGAAAGGGAATTTCTTTAAAATTGAGGTGGAGACTAATCTAACTTCGGAGCAGGCTGCAAAACTTCGGTACGGGGTGGAAGGTCGCCTGCAGATGATTACGGGCAAGAAAAGTTATCTACGTTATTATTTGGATCAATTTTTGAACAAAGAGTAATGTTCGTGTTTTTAGAGTTAAATGATTTTAAAACTGTGAGAAAGATTCTTCTTGCAGTTTTTTTCTTTATGATTTTCGAGGCCGCCACGTTATTTATTCGGTTAAATTCTTGTAATTTTAGGTTTTTTATGGTAGAATGTGCTCAAGTAATACGAAAGGCGAACTTTAAAATGTCAAAACAATTGATCTATTCGGGAAAAGCTAAAGATATCTATACAACTGAGGATGAAAATCTTATTATTTCAACTTACAAGGACCAGGCGACTGCTTTCAATGGTGTTAAGAAGGAGCAGATTGCAGGCAAGGGAGTGTTGAATAATCAGATTTCATCTTTTATTTTTGAGAAATTAAATGCGGCTGGTGTGGCGACTCACTTTGTGGAGAAACTTTCAGATACGGAACAACTCAATAAAAAGGTTGAAATTATTCCTCTCGAGGTTGTGCTTCGCAACTACACGGCTGGTTCCTTTTCAAAACGTTTTGGTGTGGATGAGGGAATCGCATTTGAGACTCCGATTGTCGAATTTTATTACAAAAATGATGATTTGGATGACCCGTTTATCAATGACGAGCATGTGAAATTCCTAAAGATTGCGGATGACCAGCAAATCGCCTACTTGAAGGAAGAAACTCGTCGAATCAATGAACTCTTGAAAGCCTGGTTTGCTGAGATTGGGCTTAAGTTGATTGACTTTAAGCTAGAGTTCGGTTTTGATAAGGATGGCAAGATTATCTTAGCAGATGAATTTTCACCAGACAACTGTCGTTTGTGGGATGCGGATGGTAACCACATGGATAAGGATGTTTTCCGTAGAGGATTGGGAGCACTAACAGACGTTTACGAAATTGTCTGGGAAAAGTTGCAAGGTTTGAAATAATCTGTTAGCAACGGAAAACCTTCGTCTCTCAACTAAAAGGACTCAGGCTGAAAAGGTCCCCAGACCTTTTCACTCCGTAGAGGTCTGGGTGAATTAACCGACGTTGACGAAGTTGTCTGGGAAAAGTTGTAAGGTTTGAAATAACAACCTCAAGGTCGTTGGAAACATTGCAAGAGCTGAAATAAAGGAATAAGAATTGATGGATAAACGTATTTTTGTTGAAAAAAAGGCTGATTTTCAGGTCAAATCAGAGAGTTTGGTTAGAGAACTCCAGCATAACTTGGGACTTTCAAGCTTGAAAAGTATTCGCATCGTGCAAGTGTATGATGTCTTTAACTTGGCTGAGGACTTGTTTGCGCCTGCAGAGAAACACATCTTCTCTGAGCAGGTGACAGACCATGTCTTGGATGAAGCTGCTGTACAGGCGGATCTTGCCAACTATGCTTTCTTTGCGATTGAAAGCCTACCAGGGCAGTTTGACCAGCGTGCAGCTTCTTCACAAGAAGCCTTGCTTTTGTTGGGAAGTTCGAGTGATGTGACAGTTAATACAGCCCAACTTTACTTGGTGAATGAAGATATTGATGCGACTGAGTTGGAAGCGGTCAAGAACTATCTGCTCAACCCAGTGGATTCTCGTTTCAAGGATATCACGACAGGGATTGCCAAGCAGGAATTTTCAGAGTCAGACAAGACCATTCCTAAATTGACTTTCTTTGAAAGCTATACAGCGGAAGATTTTGCGCGCTACAAGGCTGAACAAGGGATGGCTATGGAAGTGGATGATTTGCTCTTTATCCAAGACTACTTTAAGTCAATCGGGCGCGTTCCAACTGAGACCGAACTCAAGGTTTTGGATACTTACTGGTCTGACCACTGCCGTCACACGACTTTGAGACAGAGTTGAAACACATCGACTTTTCAGCTTCTAAATTCCAAAAGCAATTGCAGTCAACCTATGACAAGTATATTGCCATGCGTGATGAGTTGGGGCGTACGGAAAAACCACAAACCTTGATGGATATGGCCACTATTTTCGGTCGTTATGAGCGTGCTAATGGACGTTTGGACGACATGGAAGTGTCTGATGAAATCAATGCTTGCTCAGTCGAAATTGAAGTGGACGTTGATGGTGTCAAGGAACCATGGCTCCTTATGTTCAAAAATGAAACCCACAACCATCCAACAGAAATTGAGCCATTTGGTGGGGCTGCTACCTGTATCGGTGGGGCCATTCGTGATCCATTGTCAGGTCGCTCATATGTTTACCAAGCCATGCGCATCTCAGGTGCTGGAGATATTACAGCACCGATTTCGGAAACGCGTGCTGGGAAATTGCCACAACAAGTCATTTCTAAGACAGCTGCTCATGGTTATTCTTCTTACGGAAACCAGATTGGGCTTGCAACAACCTACGTTCGTGAATACTTCCACCCAGGCTTTGTAGCTAAACGCATGGAGCTTGGTGCTGTTGTCGGAGCGGCTCCTAAGGGCAATGTTGTCCGTGAAAAACCGGAAGCGGGTGATGTCATTATCCTCCTTGGAGGTAAGACTGGACGTGATGGTGTCGGTGGTGCGACGGGCTCTTCTAAGGTTCAAACGGTTGAGTCTGTGGAAACTGCTGGAGCTGAGGTTCAAAAAGGGAATGCCATCGAAGAACGTAAGATTCAGCGCCTCTTCCGTAATGGCAATGTCACTCGTCTTATCAAGAAATCTAATGACTTTGGTGCTGGTGGAGTCTGTGTGGCTATCGGTGAATTAGCAGACGGTCTGGAAATTGACCTTAACAAGGTGCCTCTTAAATACCAGGGCTTGAATGGCACAGAAATTGCTATCTCTGAATCTCAAGAACGGATGGCTGTGGTGGTTCGTCCTGAGGATGTGGATGCCTTCGTTGCTGAATGTAACAAAGAGAATATTGATGCTGTTGTGGTGGCGACAGTGACTGAAAAACCAAATCTAGTCATGCACTGGAATGGTGAAACCATCGTGGACTTGGAACGTCGTTTCCTTGATACAAACGGTGTGCGCGTAGTCGTTGATGCCAAGGTTGTAGACAAGGATGCTAAACTTCCAGAAGAACGTCAAACATCTGCTGACACACTTGAAGCAGATACCCTTACGGTTTTATCTGACCTCAACCATGCGAGTCAAAAAGGATTACAGACTATCTTTGACTGTTCTGTTGGACGCTCTACGGTTAATCACCCACTTGGCGGTCGCTACCAACTCACACCAACTGAGGCTTCTGTGCAGAAGTTGCCAGTTCAACACGGAGTGACTCACACTGCGTCTGTCATAGCTCAAGGATTCAATCCATATGTAGCAGAATGGTCTCCATACCACGGTGCTGCCTATGCGGTGATCGAAGCGACTGCTCGTTTGGTAGCTGCTGGTGCAAACTGGTCTAAGGCTCGCTTCTCTTACCAAGAGTATTTCGAGCGCATGGATAAACAAGCTGAGCGTTTGGTCAGCCAGTAGCAGCTCTCCTAGGCTCTATCGAGGCACAAATTCAGCTTGGTTTGCCATCTATCGGTGGTAAGGACTCCATGTCTGGTACCTTTGAAGAACTGACGGTGCCACCAACCTTGGTTGCCTTTGGGGTGACGACGGCAGATAGCCGTAAGGTCCTCTCTCCAGAGTTCAAAACTGCTGGTGAAAACATCTATTACATCCCCGGTCAAGCCCTTTCAGTAGAGATTGATTTTGACTTGATTAAGTCTAACTTTGCTCAGTTTGAAGCCCTTAAAAAGGCTCACAAAGTAACAGCAGCTTCAGCTGTTAAATACGGCGGTGTGGTTGAAAGTTTGGCTCTAGCTACCTTTGGAAATCATATTGGTGCAGAGGTAATCTTGCCTGAACTTGAAAGTTCTTTGACAGCACAATTGGGCGGATTTGTTTTCACCTCTCCTGAAGAAATTACTGGAGTAGAGAAGATTGGACAAACAAAAGAAGACTTTACACTGACTGTCAATGGTGTGAAGCTAGATGGAAACAAACTTGACAGTGCCTTCCAAGGCAAATTGGAAGAAGTTTACCCAACAGAGTTTGTCCAAGCCAAAGAACTAGCTGAAGTATCAGCTGTCGCTACTAACATAGCCATTCAAGCTAAAGAAAAAGTTGAAAAACCTGTGGTTTACATCCCAGTCTTCCCAGGCACTAACTCGGAATATGACTCAGCCAAGGCCTTTGAAAAAGAAGGTGCAGAGGTTAACTTGGTGCCATTCGTGACCTTGAATGAAGAAGCCATTGTCAAGTCTGTTGAAACCATGGTTGACAACATCGGCAAGGCTAACATTCTCTTCTTTGCAGGTGGTTTCTCAGCTGCGGACGAGCCAGATGGTTCAGCCAAGTTCATTGTCAATATTCTGCTCAATGAAAAAGTCCGTGTGGCTATTGATAGCTTTATCGCCCGTGGTGGCTTGATTATCGGTATCTGTAATGGATTCCAGGCCTTGGTCAAATCAGGTCTTCTTCCATACGGGAACTTCGAAGATGCCAGCAGTACTAGTCCAACCCTCTTCTACAATGATGCCAACCAGCACGTGGCCAAGATGGTGGAAACTCGGATTGCCAATACCAACTCGCCATGGTTGGCTGGAGTAGAAGTGGGCGATATCCACGCTATTCCTGTTTCGCACGGTGAAGGGAAGTTTGTCGTGACGGCTGAGGAATTTGCGGAGCTCCGTGACAATGGTCAAATCTTTAGCCAATATGTTGACTTTGATGGAAAGCCAAGTATGGACTCTAAGTACAATCCGAATGGTTCTATCCATGCCATCGAAGGAATTACCAGCAAGAACGGCCAAATCATTGGTAAAATGGGACACTCAGAACGTTATGAGGATGGTCTTTTCCAAAATATCCCAGGAAATAAAGATCAGCACCTGTTCGCGTCAGCGGTTAAATACTTTACTGGAAAATAAGACTTGCAGATTTTCTAATAGATAGTATCAGTAATGTAAAAGTCATGTAGATTTAGCTCTTGGTGCTACACAAATAAAAATTAGGTATATAAAATGACATACGAAGTAAAATCTCTTAATGAAGAATGTGGTGTTTTCGGTATCTGGGGACATCCAGATGCTGCTAAGTTGACCTATTTTGGTCTCCACAGTCTTCAACACCGTGGTCAGGAGGGGGCAGGAATCCTCTCCAATGACCAAGGGAAACTAAAGCGGCATCGCGATATGGGACTTTTATCAGAAGTCTTCAGAAATCCTGCTAATTTGGATAAATTGACGGGAACTGGTGCGATTGGGCATGTGCGTTATGCGACTGCTGGCGAAGCTTCTGTAGATAATATCCAGCCTTTCCTCTTCCGTTTTCACGATATGCAGTTTGGGTTGGCTCATAATGGAAATCTGACCAATGCAGCCTCTCTCAAGAAAGAACTGGAACAAAGAGGCGCGATTTTCAGCGCGACTTCGGACTCGGAAATCTTGGCTCACCTCATTCGTCGCAGTCATAATCCTAGCCTGATGGGAAAAATCAAGGAAGCGCTCAGCCTTGTCAAAGGTGGTTTTGCCTATATCTTGCTGTTTGAGGATAAGTTGATTGCGGCTCTTGACCCCAATGGTTTCCGTCCACTTTCTATCGGGAAAATGGCCAACGGAGCGGTGGTTGTTTCCTCTGAGACCTGTGCTTTTGAGGTCATTGGTGCAGAGTGGATTCGTGATTTGAAGCCAGGTGAGATTGTGATCATTGATGACAAGGGCATCCAGTATGACAGCTATACAGATGATACCCAGTTGGCGATTTGCTCTATGGAGTATATCTATTTTGCCCGTCCTGACTCTAATATCCATGGTGTCAACGTCCATACAGCTCGCAAACGTATGGGAGCTCAATTGGCACGTGAGTTCAAGCATGAAGCTGATATTGTAGTTGGGGTACCAAATTCTTCCCTCAGCGCAGCTATGGGATTTGCTGAAGAGTCCGGGCTACCAAATGAAATGGGCCTTATCAAGAACCAATACACCCAACGGACCTTTATTCAACCGACTCAAGAATTGCGGGAGCAAGGGGTGCGGATGAAACTCTCTGCTGTTTCAGGCGTTGTAAAAGGCAAGCGTGTGGTTATGATTGATGACTCTATTGTACGTGGAACAACCTCTCGTCGGATCGTTCAACTCTTGAAAGAAGCGGGTGCGACTGAGGTTCACGTTGCTATTGGCAGTCCAGCGCTAGCTTATCCGTGCTTCTATGGGATTGATATCCAGACTCGTCAGGAGCTGATTGCGGCCAATCATACGGTCGAAGAAACTCGCCAAATCATTGGGGCAGACAGTCTGACTTATCTCTCTGTTGAGGGATTGATTGATTCGATTGGGATTGAAACAGATGCGCCGAACGGTGGTCTCTGTGTCGCTTACTTTGACGGTGACTACCCAACACCTCTCTATGACTATGAGGAAGACTATCGTAGAAGTTTGGATGAAAAGACCAGTTTTTACAAATAGACAATAGATCCTCCATTAAAGAAAAGGAAAAATAAAATGGCAAATAAAAATGCTTATGCTTCACGTCTCACTACTGACTAAAAGCTAAAGCATTTGTCAGTAGACGCTTTGTCCTATAGGATCAAAGCTAGAGCCCTGACTAGTATTTTTAGATAAAATAATTGTTTATCTAAAAATACGTCGCAATCTTCTCAAAGAAAAGGAATAAATAAATGACAAAAAATGCTTATGCCCAATCGGGTGTGGATGTTGAAGCGGGTTATGAAGTTGTTGAACGGATTAAAAAGCACGTGGCTCGTACGGAGCGTGCAGGTGTCATGGGAGCTCTGGGTGGCTTTGGTGGTATGTTTGACCTTTCAAAGACTGGGGTTAAAGAACCTGTCTTGATTTCAGGAACTGATGGTGTCGGAACCAAGCTCATGCTGGCTATCAAGTACGACAAGCACGATACCATCGGTCAGGACTGTGTGGCCATGTGTGTCAATGATATCATCGCTGCAGGTGCGGAGCCCCTCTATTTCCTCGACTATGTGGCGACAGGGAAGAATGAACCAGCTAAGCTAGAGCAAGTCGTTGCTGGTGTGGCAGAAGGTTGTGTGCAGGCTGGTGCTGCCCTCATCGGTGGTGAAACAGCTGAAATGCCTGGTATGTATGGCGAAAATGACTATGACTTGGCTGGTTTGCGGTCGGTGTGGCTGAAAAATCTCAAATCATTGACGGTTCAAAAGTGGCAGAGGGAGATGTTCTTCTCGGACTTGCTTCAAGTGGGATTCATTCCAATGGTTACTCTCTCGTCCGTCGTGTCTTTGCGGATTACACAGGTGAGGAAGTCTTGCCAGAATTGGAAGGCAAGCAACTCAAGGAAGTTCTTCTTGAGCCGACTCGTATCTATGTCAAGGCTGTTTTGCCACTCATCAAGGAAGAGTTGGTCAACGGCATTGCCCACATCACTGGTGGTGGCTTTATCGAAAATGTCCCTCGCATGTTTGCAGATGACCTAGCTGCTGAAATTGATGAAAGCAAAGTTCCAGTGCTTCCGATTTTCAAAGCTCTTGAGAAATACGGTCAGATCAAACACGAAGAAATGTTTGAAATCTTCAATATGGGTGTGGGACTTATGCTAGCAGTTAGCCCTGAAAATGTAAGTCGTGTCAAGGAATTGTTGGATGAACCAGTCTATGAAATTGGTCGTATCGTCAAGAAAGAAAACGAAAGTGTCATCATCAAATGAAAAAAATAGCGGTTTTTGCCTCTGGTAATGGCTCAAATTTTCAGGTGATTGCCGAAGAATTTCCAGTGGAGTTTGTCTTTTCAGACCATCGTGACGCCTATGTGCTCGAACGTGCAGACAAGCTCGGCGTTCTGTCCTATGCTTTTGAACTCAAGGAGTTTGAGAGCAAAGCAGACTACGAAGCAGCCATTGTCGAACTCTTGGAAGAGCACCAGATTGACTTGGTTTGTCTAGCAGGCTACATGAAAATTGTTGAGCCAACCTTATTGGCGGCTTATGAAGGTCGGATTATCAACATTCATCCAGCCTACTTGCCAGAATTTCCAGGAGCTCATGGGATTGAGGATGCTTGGAATGCTGGCGTTGCTGAGAGCGGCGTGACCATTCATTGGGTGGATTCAGGTGTGGATACAGGAAAGGTTATCAAACAAGTGCGTGTGCCACGACTAGCTGATGATACGATTGACAGTTTTGAAACTCGCATTCATGAGGCAGAGTACAAGTTGTATCCGGAGGTGCTGGATAGTTTGGGAGTGGAGAGGAAGAAATGAATATTGACCACTACTATATGGAGTTAAAGAATAAGTTATCTAACAGACCAACCCTACTGGATAATACTAATGATTTTCTTTTTGTTTTAGTAAATACAGTGAAAGCTATGATAGAAAATACTGATAAAAGTCAGCTTTCAGAGTTAGATAAAATTTTAGATGGTGTCACAAGTCAAGAATTAAAACTTGCCTATGATTTCTGTCAAGGGAGATTCGGTCAAGCGGGTTTTTCTTATCGTAGGCACCCGAATTATTTTTATTTGTCCAGTTTAATTGCGACTTTTCCAGAATTTGAGTTGTCTAAAGCAGACCGAGATTATCTCAAAGGAATCATAAATTTTGATAACTACCTTTTATATGAGTTGGATTAGTCTTTAATCAACTCAAAACCCTATTTATTCAAAAGGAGAAAAAATGATTGAGATGAAATTAGTAGATGAGAGCAGTTTTCAGGCAGTACTGGATTTGAAAATATCTGAAGCTGATGAACGAGCGCGTTTCGTGGCTCCAAATATACGCTCTTTAGCTGACGCATGGCTCTACCGGCAAAATGAAGATGTGTTTCCGAGGGCAATCTATTGGGATAAGCAAGTGGTTGGCTTTCTCCTGCTGGAAATAGACGAGGATGAAGCGGAATACTTTATCTGGCGGATAATGATTGGTCAGCAGTACCAAGGAAGAGGTTATGGTCGAAAAGCCTTGGAAGTTCTAATCAAAGAGGCTCAGATGGATAGAGTTTGCAGTCATATTGTTGCAGATTATGTGGTTGGAAATGAAAAAATGAAGTACCTACTGACTAGTCTGGGTTTTCAGGAAACAGGATTTATAGAAGAAAATAACGAAGTCGCTATGCGCTTGGACCTAAAGAAAGAGGAATAGAATGACAAAAAAAGCCTTAATCAGCGTCTCAGATAAAGCGGGCATTGTTGAATTGGCCCAAGAACTTAAAAAAATTGGTTGGGATATCATCTCGACAGGTGGTACCAAGATTGCCCTTGATAATGCGGGGGTAGACACCATTGCGATCGATGATGTGACAGGCTTCCCAGAAATGATGGACGGTCGTGTCAAGACCCTTCATCCAAATATCCACGGGGGTCTTCTCGCTCGTCGTGACTTGGATAGTCACCTGGAAGCAGCTAAAGATAATAACATCGAACTTATCGACCTTGTTGTAGTTAATCTTTACCCATTCAAGGAAACCATTCTCAAACCAGACGTGACTTACGCTGATGCTGTGGAGAATATCGATATTGGTGGTCCATCTATGCTTCGTTCAGCAGCCAAACCATGCCAGCGTAACAGTTGTTGTAGACCCTGTTGACTATGATGTGGTTCTTGACGAATTGTCAGCAAACGGTGAAACAACTTACGAAACTCGCCAACGTCTGGCAGCCAAGGTTTTCCGTCACACAGCGGCTTATGATGCCTTGATTGCAGAATACTTCACAGCTCAAGTGGGGGAAAGCAAACCTGAAAAGCTGACCTTGACTTATGACCTCAAGCAAGCCATGCGCTATGGGGAAAATCCTCAGCAGGATGCCGATTTCTATCAAAAATCCTTGCCGACAGAGTACTCCATTGCTTCAGCCAAACAGCTCAACGGTAAGGAATTGTCCTTCAACAATATCCGCGATGCTGACGCTGCCATTCGTATTATCCGTGATTTCAAAGACCGTCCAACCGTTGTGGCTCTCAAACACATGAACCCATGTGGAATCGGTCAGGCTGATGACATCGAGACTGCTTGGGGCTACGCTTATGAGTCTGACCCAGTTTCTATCTTTGGTGGGATTGTCGTTCTTAACCGTGAGGTAGATGCTACGACAGCTGAGAAGATGCATGGTGTATTCCTTGAAATCATCATTGCACCAAGCTATACGGATGAGGCGCTAGCCATTTTGACTAATAAAAAGAAAAACTTGCGTATCCTTTCCTTGCCATTTGATGCTCAAGAGGCTAGCGAAGTAGAAGCAGAATACACAGGTGTTGTCGGTGGACTTCTGGTGCAAAACCAAGACGTTATCAAAGAAAGTCCAGCTGACTGGCAAGTGGTGACCAAACGCCAACCAACTGAGACAGAAGCGACAGCTCTTGAATTCGCTTGGAGGGCTATCAAGTATGTCAAATCAAACGGTATCATCGTGACCAATGACCACATGACACTGGGTGTTGGTCCAGGTCAGACTAACCGTGTGGCTTCTGTTCGTATTGCCATTGACCAAGCCAAAGACCGCCTTGACGGTGCAGTACTTGCTTCGGATGCCTTCTTCCCATTTGCGGATAATGTGGAAGAGATCGCCAAAGCAGGAATTAAGGCTATCATTCAGCCGGGAGGCTCCGTCCGTGACCAAGAATCCATCGAAGCTGCTGACAAATATGGCTTGACCATGGTCTTCACAGGCGTGAGACATTTTAGACATTAAGAACGTAAAGGAGAGAAAACAGTTTCTTTCCTTTTTTTGTGTAAAAACGCGGAGTGAAACAAGATTAAAACGAACGTTTGTGGTATAATATTAGTAAATAATTCGCAAAAGAGGTTGAGAAATGAAGCTGTTAGTTGTCGGTTCGGGTGGTCGTGAACATGCGATTGCTAAGAAATTGCTTGAGCCAAAAGAGGTAGAAAAGGTTTTTGTTGCTCCTGGGAATGATGGGATGACTCTGGATGGTTTGGAATTGGTAAATATCTCTATTTCCGAACATTCTGAATTGATTGAGTTTGCAAAAACCAACGATATTGCTTGGACCTTTATCGGTCCAGATGACGCCCTTGCAGCTGGGATTGTGGATGATTTTAACCAAGCTGGTCTCAAAGCCTTTGGTCCGACAAGATTGGCGGCAGAGCTGGAGTGGTCCAAGGATTTTGCCAAGGAAATCATGGTCAAATACGGCGTTCCGACAGCAACCTATGGCACATTCTCAGATTTCGAGGAAGCCAAGGCCTATATCGAAAAGCAGGGTGCGCCTATCGTAGTCAAGGCGGATGGCTTGGCGCTTGGGAAGGGTGTTGTCGTTGCGGAGACGGTTGAGCAAGCAGTCGAAGCAGCTCACGAGATGCTTTTGGACAATAAATTTGGTGACTCAGGTGCGCGTGTGGTTATTGAGGAATTCCTTGAAGGAGAGGAATTTTCACTTTTTGCCTTTGTCGATGGTGACAAGTTCTACATCATGCCAACGGCTCAGGATCACAAACGTGCCTATGATGGCGATAAGGGGCCTAACACTGGTGGGATGGGTGCCTATGCGCCAGTTCCACACTTACCACAGAGTGTAGTTGATACAGCGGTTGACACCATTGTCAAGCCAGTCCTCGAAGGGATGATTAAAGAAGGTCGCCCTTATCTGGGTGTCCTTTACGCAGGTCTCATATTGACAGCGGAGGGCCCTAAGGTCATCGAGTTCAACGCTCGTTTTGGAGATCCAGAAACTCAAATCATCTTGCCTCGTTTGACATCTGACTTTGCCCAAAATATTACGGATATCCTAGATGGTAAGGAGCCAAACATCATGTGGACGGATAAGGGTGTGACTCTGGGTGTGGTTGTCGCATCCAACGGTTACCCGCTAGACTATGAAAAAGGTGTCAAGTTGCCAGCCAAGACAGAAGGCGACATCATCACCTACTATGCAGGTGCTAAGTTTGCGGAAAATAGCAGAACACTGCTCTCAAACGGTGGACGTGTCTATATGCTCGTCACCACAGCAGACACCGTCAAAGAAGCACAAGACACTATCTACAGCCAACTCGCTCAACAAAAAACAGAAGGCCTTTTTTACCGAACAGATATCGGAAGCAAGGCTATAAAAGATTAATAGCTACTAGATTTGTCATGGCGAGCGAAAGCGAGCCACTATAGGATAATCGTCGCAGTAGTGAAACTCCTAGTAGCTTTGCTACTAGGAGCGGAAAACTGGAGACTTAGGCTCCAGTTTTAGTAATGGAACGCCATAGGCGGTCGCTTACGTCCGCACTACATTAGACGATTATCAAAAAAGAAGAAAAAAGGAAAAATTATGACTAAACCAATTATTTCCATCATCATGGGCTCCAAATCCGACTGGGCAACCATGCAAAAAACAGCAGAAATCCTAGACCGCTTCGGTGTAGCCTACGAAAAGAAAGTTGTTTCCGCACACCGTACACCAGACCTCATGTTCAAGCATGCAGCAGAAGCCCGTAGCCGTGGTATCAAGGTCATTATCGCGGGTGCTGGAGGCGCAGCCCATTTGCCAGGTATGGTTGCTGCCAAAACAACACTTCCAGTCATTGGGGTACCTGTCAAGTCTCGTGCCCTTAGTGGTGTGGACTCGCTCTACTCTATCGTACAGATGCCAGGTGGAGTGCCTGTCGCGACCATGGCTATCGGTGAAGCGGGTGCGACAAATGCGGCTCTCTTTGCTCTACGTCTTCTTTCAGTAGAGGATCAGGCTATCGCGACAGCTTTGGCAGATTTCGCAGAAGAACAAGGAAAAATCGCAGAGGAGTCTACAAATGAGCTCATCTAAAACAATCGGAATTATCGGTGGCGGCCAGCTGGGTCAGATGATGGCCATTTCTGCTATCTACATGGGGCACAAGGTTATCGCGCTGGATCCTGCGGCGGATTGCCCGGCCTCTCGCGTGGCGGAGATCATCGTTGCTCCTTATAATGACGTGGATGCTCTGCGTCAGTTGGCTGAGCGTTGCGATGTCCTCACCTATGAGTTTGAAAATGTCGATGCTGATGGTTTGGATGCTGTCATCAAGGATGGACAACTCCCTCAAGGAACTGACCTCCTTCGCATTTCACAAAACCGTATCTTTGAGAAGGATTTCCTTTCAAACAAGGCACAAGTCACTGTAGCATCCTACAAGGTTGTGACTTCAAGCCAAGACTTGGCAGATATTGACCTATCGAAAAACTATGTTCTCAAGACTGCGACAGGTGGTTACGACGGCCATGGTCAAAAGGTCATTCGTTCAGCAGAAGATTTGGAAGAGGCCTATGAACTAGCCGATTCAGCCGACTGCGTTTGGAAGAATTTGTTAATTTTGACCTTGAAATTTCTGTCATCGTGTCAGGAAATGGCAAGGACGTGACGGTTTTCCCAGTTCAGGAAAATATCCACCGCAACAATATCCTGTCTAAGACCATCGTACCTGCTCGCATTTCAGAAAGTCTAGCAGACAAGGCTAAAACTATGGCAGTGAGAATCGCAGAACAACTCAACTTGTCTGGAACTCTCTGTGTGGAAATGTTTGCGACAGCTGATGACATCATTGTCAACGAAATCGCCCCACGGCCACACAACTCTGGGCACTACTCTATCGAAGCCTGCGACTTCTCCCAGTTTGACACCCATATCTTAGGTGTTCTCGGAGCCCCATTGCCAGCTATCAAACTGCATGCGCCGGCCGTTATGCTGAATGTTCTCGGCCAACACGTCGAGACCGCTGAAAAATATGTTATAGAAAATCCAAGCGCCCACCTCCACATGTATGGTAAAATAGAAGCGAAGCACAACCGCAAAATGGGACATGTGACTTTGTTTAGTGATGCGCCGGATAGTGTGGGAGAGTTTGGGAAAGGGATAGATTTTTAGGACAAGTCTATGATTCAAATCATCGTTAATGCTTTTGTTGAAAAAGATAAGACTGGAGCAGTCGTGGAAGTCTTGTATGCTAGTAGTGATCACGAAAAGGTAAAGGCTAAATATGAAGAGCTAGTTGCTCTATATCCTGAAAACTATTTAGCAATTTATGATTTACCATTGGATACTAATCTCAATGAATTACCACACTATCCATCTGTGTTTATTGGAAAAGAGGAGTTTGAGTAGAAATCTTGGTTTACCTAGATAACTTATTCCCAACAGCTTACGAAGAAAGGAAAAATTAACAATATGATCGACCGTTACTCTCGCCCTGAGATGGCGAACATTTGGAGTGAAGAAAATAAATACCGTGCTTGGCTTGAGGTGGAAATCTTGGCTGACGAGGCATGGGCTGAGTTGGGAGAAATCCCTAAGGAAGATGTGGCTTTAATTCGCGAAAAAGCGGACTTTGATATCGACCGTATTTGGAGATTGAGCAGGAAACTCGTCACGATGTGGTTGCCTTCACACGTGCGGTTTCTGAAACGCTTGGCGAAGAGCGCAAGTGGGTTCATTACGGTTTGACATCAACTGACGTGGTGGATACGGCTTACGGTTACCTCTACAAGCAGGCTAACGACATTATCCGTCGTGACCTTGAAAATTTCACCAACATCATCGCTGACAAGGCTAAGGAGCACAAGTTCACTATCATGATGGGGCGTACCCATGGTGTTCACGCTGAGCCGACAACCTTTGGTCTTAAATTGGCGACTTGGTACAGCGAAATGAAGCGCAATATCGAGCGTTTCGAGCATGCGGCTGCTGGTGTTGAAGCTGGTAAGATTTCTGGTGCGGTTGGGAACTTTGCCAACATCCCACCATTCGTAGAGCAATACGTCTGCGACAAATTGGGTATCCGTGCCCAAGAAATCTCTACACAGGTGCTTCCTCGTGACCTTCACGCTGAGTACTTTGCGGTTCTTGCCAGCATCGCGACTTCTATCGAGCGTATGGCAACGGAGATCCGTGGTCTTCAAAAGTCTGAGCAACGTGAAGTGGAAGAGTTCTTTGCCAAAGGTCAAAAAGGTTCATCAGCGATGCCTCACAAACGCAACCCAATCGGTTCTGAAAACATGACAGGTCTGGCGCGTGTTATTCGTGGACACATGATTACAGCTTATGAAAACGTGGCTCTCTGGCACGAACGTGACATCTCTCACTCATCAGCTGAGCGTATCATCACACCAGATACAACCATTTTGATTGACTACATGCTTAACCGTTTTGGAAATATCGTCAAGAACTTGACAGTCTTCCCAGAAAACATGATCCGCAACATGAACTCGACATTTGGTTTGATTTTCAGCCAACGTGCTATGCTTACCTTGATTGAAAAAGGTATGACCCGTGAGCAAGCTTACGACTTGGTACAACCGAAAACAGCCTACTCTTGGGATAACCAAGTTGACTTCAAACCACTTCTTGAAGCCGATCCAGAGGTGACATCACGCCTCACTCAAGAAGAAATCGACGAAATCTTCAACCCTGTATACTACACCAAACGAGTGGATGATATCTTTGAACGTCTTGGTTTAGGATAATTAAAATAAAATCGAAGTTCTATTACTCTATTTACTGGAGTAGAAGAACTTCGATTTTTATTTTGTCTTTAAGTACTTTTGATAAAAATTACCTATATTTTAGTAAAATTTAAACAAATTTAGTCTATCTTAATTAACATATAGAAAATACATTTTTAATGTCATATAATAAACATAGAAAAAGCCCAAGCAAGGCTTAGGCTTTCTTCTTAGTGATCACGGTCACATGAAATGAATTTGATTTTGTAGTAATCTGCTCGTTTATATGTTTCGCTGTATGCGAGAACTTGACCAGTAGACTCTAGTTTAGTAGTCTTGGTTTGTAAAACGGTTGGGAATTGCTCATCGACCCCGAGGACCGAAGCCGCATGTTCTGGAGTTGGAAATGCTATTTCATTGATTTCTTCAAAATGTTCATCATTCATGTGAATGTGGTAATCCAATTTGAAACGGTTATAGATAGAACTATAATATTCAAGATTTGGATAATTTGCGTTGATGTATTGTTCTGGGATGTAAGATGTATGGTAGATGTACACAACACCACCTGTTTCGCGAACACGTTCAATCTTGTAGTAGAACTGATCTCCGCGTAGTCCAAGTTTTTCTAAGTAGCTTAGTTTGTTTCCACGCTCAATAGAAAGGACGGTAACTTTATCATCTTTAGTTTCAAAAACTTCTACATCTGAAAATTCTACGAGTTTGTGTTTGCGTGCACGTGAAACGAATGTACCCTTTCCTTGTTGGCGGACAATATAGCCATCTTTGGCAAGGTCGTTTAAGGCGCGTACAACTGTGATAGAACTTACATCATACATTGCAATCAATTCAGCTTCAGTGTAGAATTTATCTCCACTGGCAAATTGACCAGAAATGATTTTGTTCTTTAACTCATCTTTAATATATTGATACTTTGGAATTGCCATATTTTCACCTCGATTTTCCTTCTCCGTTAAAAATTTTACCATAAAACTGGAAAGAATAGTAGCGTTTTGAATAAAAAAATTAGAATAATAGGCTATAAGGTTAATTTACATAAAAAATAGGAGGTTTTATACATTTTTATACATGCTACCTGTTTGAAGCTATATGTCTGTAAATTTTATATCTTTTATAAGTTTTTTTGTGTAAAATTTAGTGAAAAAAATGAAAAAAATTGTGAAAACCTATTGACAAATGTAAGATATTGAGTTATATTTACTATATCAACAAATGAAAGCGTAAACTTTAGTTGTCAGAAGGTAAGAATATGACACGATTTGAGATACGGGATGATTTTTATCTCGATGGAAAATCATTTAAGATTTTATCTGGCGCCATTCATTATTTTAGGGTTCCTCCAGAAGATTGGTATCATTCGCTCTATAACTTGAAGGCTCTTGGTTTTAATACAGTAGAGACTTATGTGGCCTGGAATTTACACGAGCCTCGTGAGGGTGAGTTTCACTTTGAAGGAGCTCTGGATTTGGAGCGATTTCTCCAAACGGCACAAGATTTGGGTCTCTACGCTATCGTTCGTCCGTCGCCCTTCATCTGTGCGGAGTGGGAATTCGGTGGCTTACCAGCTTGGCTTTTAACCAAAGATATGAGGCTTCGTTCCTCAGATCCTGCTTATATTGAAGCTGTAGGTCGCTACTATGACCAGCTCTTGTCACGATTGGTTCCACATTTGTTGGACAATGGTGGCAATATCCTCATGATGCAGGTTGAAAATGAGTATGGTTCTTATGGAGAAGATAAGGCTTATCTGAGAGCAATTCGACAGTTGATGGAAGAGCGTGGCGTAACCTGTCCTCTCTTTACATCAGATGGTCCATGGAGAGCTACTCTGAAAGCTGGAACTTTGATCGAAGATGACCTCTTTGTAACAGGAAACTTTGGTTCTAAAGCTCCGTACAACTTTTCACAGATGCAGGAATTCTTTGATGAACATGGCAAGAAATGGCCGCTCATGTGTATGGAGTTCTGGGATGGCTGGTTCAATCGTTGGAAAGAGCCGATTATCACACGGGATCGAAAGAGTTGGCAGATGCAGTTCGAGAGGTTTTGGAACAAGGCTCTATCAATCTCTACATGTTCCATGGTGGTACAAACTTTGGTTTCATGAATGGTTGCTCGGCTCGAGGGACTTTGGACCTGCCACAAGTTACATCTTATGATTACGATGCCCTTCTGGATGAAGAAGGAAATCCAACTGCTAAATATTTGGCAGTCAAGAAGATGATGGCAACACATTTCCCAGAGTATCCCCAGTTGGAACCACTCTACAAAGAGAGTATGGAGTTGGATGCTATTCCACTGGTTGAAAAAGTTTCCTTGTTTGAAACTTTGGATAGCTTGTCCAGTCCAGTAGAAAGCCTCTATCCTAAAAAGATGGAGGAGTTGGGACAAAGCTATGGCTATCTACTCTATCGAACAGAAACAAACTGGGATGCAGAAGAAGAAAGACTTCGTATCATTGATGGTCGAGATAGGGCTCAGCTTTATGTCGATGGTCAGTGGGTCGAAACCCAATATCAGACAGAGATTGGGGAAGATATTTTTTATCAAGGTAAAAAGAAAGCGCTATCTAGGTTAGATATCTTGGTAGAAAATATGGGGCGTGTCAACTATGGACACAAGTTCTTAGCAGATACGCAACGTAAGGGAATTCGGACAGGGGTTTGTAAGGATTTGCACTTCTTACTGAACTGGAAACACTATCCACTCCCACTAGATAATCCTGAGAAAATTGATTTTTCAAAAGGATGGACAGAAGGACAACCAGCTTTTTACGCTTATGACTTTACAGTCGAAGAGCCAAAAGATACTTACCTAGACTTGTCTGAGTTTGGTAAGGGAGTTGCCTTTGTCAATGGGCAGAACCTAGGACGTTTTTGGAACGTCGGCCCGACCCTCTCGCTTTATATCCCTCATAGCTATCTCAAGGAAGGTGATAACCGCATCATCATCTTTGAAACAGAAGGTGAATATAAAGAAGAGATTCATTTAACTCGAAAACCTACACTAAAACACATAAAGGGGGAAAACTTATGACAATTGTAGGATGCCGTATCGATGGACGTTTGATCCACGGACAAGTAGCCAATCTTTGGGCTGGAAAACTAAATGTTTCACGTATTATGGTTGTAGATGACGAAGTTGTCAACAATGACGTTGAAAAGAGTGGTTTGAAACTTGCAACACCACCAGGTGTGAAATTGAGTATTTTGCCAATTGAAAAAGCGGCAGCCAATATTCTTGCTGGTAAATACGATAGCCAACGTCTCTTTATCGTGGCTCGTAAGCCAGACCGCTTCCTTGGTTTGGTCGAAGCAGGTGTACCACTTGAAACTCTCAATGTTGGGAATATGTCTCAAACACCAGAAACTCGCCCCATCACACGTTCTATCAACGTAGTAGACAAGGATGTGGAAGACTTCCACAAATTGGCAGAAAAAGGCGTTAAACTTACTGCTCAAATGGTTCCAAATGATCCAATTTCAGACTTTTTGAGCTTATTAAAATAGGAAAAAATTTTTAGGAGGTCATTGTTATGATACAATGGTGGCAAATTTTACTTCTCACTTTGTACTCAGCTTATCAAATTTGTGATGAGTTGACGATCGTTTCATCTGCAGGTTCCCCTGTATTTGCTGGTTTCATTACTGGTTTAATCATGGGAGATTTGACAACTGGTTTGTTTATCGGTGGTAGCTTGCAGTTGTTCGTACTTGGGGTAGGTACCTTTGGTGGTGCTTCTCGTATTGACGCAACTTCTGGTGCGGTTCTTGCGACAGCCTTCTCTGTTTCACAAGGAATTGATACAGCACTTGCGATTACAACAATCGCTGTGCCAGTAGCAGCTCTCTTGACATACTTCGACGTTCTAGGACGTATGACAACTACTTTCTTCGCTCACCGTGTGGATGCTGCAATCGAACGCTTTGACTATAAAGGTATTGAACGCAACTACTTGCTTGGTGCGATTCCTTGGGCTTTATCTCGTGCCCTTCCAGTCTTCTTTGCGCTTGCTTTGGTGGCGAATTTGTACAACACGTAGTAGACTTCGTTACAAAATACCAATGGGTTGCAGATGGTTTGACACTTGCAGGACGTATGCTTCCAGGTCTTGGATTTGCAATCTTACTTCGTTACCTTCCAGTTAAACGTAACCTTCACTACCTTGCAATGGGATTTGGTTTGACAGCTATGTTGACTGTTCTTTACTCATATGTAACAGGTCTTGGTGGCGCTGTTGCTGGTATCGTAGGCACTCTACCGAAAGATGTTGCTGAAAAAATTGGTTTCGTGAACAACTTCAAAGGTTTGTCTATGATTGGTATCTCTATCGTAGGTATCTTCCTTGCAGTGCTTCACTTCAAAAATAGCCAAAAAGTAGCTGTAGCAGCACCTTCTACACCATCAGAAAGTGGGGAAATCGAAGATGACGAATTCTAATTACAAACTTACAAAAGAAGATTTTAATCAAATCAACAAACGTAGCTTGTTTACTTTCCAATTAGGTTGGAACTACGAACGTATGCAAGCTTCTGGTTACCTTTACATGATCTTGCCACAATTACGTAAAATGTATGGGGATGGAACTCCTGAATTGAAAGAAATGATGAAAGTTCATACTCAATTCTTCAATACTTCACCATTCTTCCACACCATTATCGCTGGTTTTGACCTTGCCATGGAAGAAAAAGATGGTGTAGGTTCAAAAGATGCGGTTAACGGTATCAAGACAGGTTTGATGGGGCCATTTGCTCCTCTTGGAGATACAATCTTTGGTTCGCTTGTACCTGCTATCATGGGGTCAGTCGCAGCAACTATGGCTATCGCTGGCCAACCTTGGGGTATCTTCCTTTGGATCGCAGTTGCAGTTGCTTATGACATCTTCCGTTGGAAACAGTTGGAATTTGCCTACAAAGAAGGGGTTAACCTTATCAACAACATGCAAAGTACATTGACAGCTTTGATTGACGCTGCATCTGTACTGGGTGTCTTCATGATGGGTGCTCTTGTAGCAACAATGATCAACTTTGAAATTTCTTACAAGTTGCCAATCGGTGAAAAGATGATTGATTTCCAAGACATCTTGAACCAAATCTTCCCACGTTTGCTTCCAGCAATCTTTACTGCCTTTATCTTCTGGTTGCTTGGTAAGAAAGGTATGACTTCTACTAAAGCTATCGGTATCATTATCGCTCTTGCAGTAGGTCTTTCTGCCTTTGGTAAATTTGTACTTGGAATGGGCGCATAATTTATGGCTAAATCATTAATTTTGGTGAGTCATGGTCGCTTCTGTGAAGAACTTAAAGGTAGCACTGAAATGATTATGGGTCCACAAGACAATATTCATGCAGTGGCTCTTCTTCCAGAAGATGGCCCAGAAGAATTTACTGCAAAATTTGAAGCTGCTATTGAAGGATTAGATGATTTCCTAGTCTTTGCGGATCTTCTCGGTGGAACACCATGTAACGTGGTAAGCCGTTTGATTATGGAAGGTCGTGACATCGAACTTTACGCAGGGATGAATCTTCCAATGGTGATTGAATTTATCAATGCGAGCCTTACAGGCGCAGATGCGGACTATAAGAACCGTGCTGCAGAAAGTATTGTGAAAGTTAATGACCTGTTAGCTGGCTTCGATGATGACGAAGATGAATAATACTCTTCGAAAATCTCTTTAAACCATACTAGTGTCGCCTTGCCGTAGGTATATGTTACTGACTTCGTCAGTTCTATCTACAACCTCAAAGCAGTGCTTGAGCAGCCTGCGGCTAGTTTCCTAGTTTGCTCTTTGATTTTCATTGAGTATACGATGTGAAAACGTGAAAATCGTTAGAGCATTTTATATAGAATATACATGGGAATGGGGCTTACTCCCATTCCCATATTTAATAGAAAAAGAGGAATTCAATGCTACATTATACAAAAGAAGACTTGATCGAATTGGGTGCAGAAATCACTACACGTGAAATCTACCAACAGCCTGATGTATGGAAAGAAGCTTTTGAATCTTATCAATCAAAACATGAAGAAATTGCAGCCTTTCTGCAAGGGATTGCTGATAAACATGACTATATCAAGGTTATTTTGACAGGTGCGGGGACTTCTGCTTATGTGGGAGATACCTTGGTACCTTACTTTAAGGAAGTATATGACGAACGCAAATGGAATTTCAATGCCATTGCGACAACAGATATCGTTGCCAATCCAGAAACTTATTTGAAAAAAGATGTGGCGACTGTCCTTGTATCCTTTGCTCGTAGTGGGAACTCGCCTGAAAGTGTGGCGACTGTTGATTTGGCCAAGGCCTTGGTGGATGAGCTTTATCAAGTGACGATTACTTGTGCAGCAGATGGTAAGTTGGCTCTTCAAGCCCATGGAGATGACCGCAATCTCTTGCTTTTGCAACCAGCTGCTTCTAATGATGCTGGATTTGCCATGACTTCTAGCTTTACGTCTATGATGTTGACAGCTCTCTTGGTCTTTGATCCTACAGAATTTGCTGTGAAAGCTGAACGTTTTGAAGTTGTATCTAGTCTTGCCCGTAAAATTCTAGACAATGCAGAAGATGTCAAAGAGCTTGTTGATCTCGACTTTAACCGTGTCATCTATCTAGGCGCCGGTCCATTCTTCGGACTTGCTCATGAAGCTCAGCTCAAGATTTTGGAATTAACAGCTGGTCAAGTGGCGACTATGTATGAAAGCCCAGTCGGCTTCCGTCACGGTCCAAAATCTCTTATCAACGAAGATACAGTTGTTTTGGTCTTTGGTGCAACGACAGACTACACTCGTAAGTACGACTTGGACTTGGTTCGTGAAGTTGCTGGTGATCAGATTGCTCGTCGTATCGTGCTTTTGAGTGATCAAGCCTTTGGTCTTGAAAATGTCAAAGAAGTGGCCCTTGGTTGTGGCGGTGTCTTGAATGATATTTACCGTGTCTTCCCTTACATTGTTTATGCCCAACTCTTTGCCCTATTGACTTCACTCAAGGTAGAAAATAAACCAGATACACCGTCTCCTACAGGAACAGTAAACCGTGTGGTACAAGGTGTGATCATCCACGAATATCAGAAGTAAGACAGTGTTTATGAATTCTTGACAAGAGGATTTGTATATTATCAGGCAAACCATAGATTGTCAATTCGCTTTCTATGGTTTGTTTGATTGAGAGAAATAGTAAAAGGAGAACAGAATGAAAGCATACACAGAGCGTGTGTTTGGAAATGTTGAGGGACAAGATGTTTTGGCCTATCGATTTGAGACGAACGGTGGCTACCAGCTTGAGGTTATGACTTATGGCGCGACTATCTTGCGCTATGTCACACCTGATAAGGCTGGAAACTTTGCCAATGTTATTTTGGGATTTGATGATTTTGATAGCTATGTAGGCAATAGTCCCAAGCATGGAGCTAGCGTAGGTCCTGTGGCAGGCCGTATTGCAGGTGCGACCTTTGAGCTTAATGGCAAGAACTATGACCTTGAAGTCAACAATGCTAGCAACTGTAACCACAGTGGTTCAACTGGTTGGGATTCGAGCTTGTTTGAACTAGTTGAAGTGAGCGACCATGGCTTGATCCTCTACACAGAGCGTACGGATGGGACAGGAGGATTTCCTGGAAATCTCAAGATTTGGATCAGTTACCACTTAGAAGAGACTGGTGCCTATGAAATCAGCTACAAGGTAACGACCGATCAGGATACGCTGGTCAATCCAACTAATCACAGCTACTTCAACTTGTCTGGTGATTTCACGCAGACGATTGACCGTCATGTCTTCCAACTAAACACAGAGGGCATTTATCCAATCGCTCCCGACGGTGTTCCTGCCAAAACTCCAGATGCTAGTCGTGATGTGGTTAAACACATCTACAATGGTGCCTTGTTGAAGGATATCTTTGCAGAAGAAGATGAGCAAATCCAGCTGGTATCAGGTTTGGATCATCCATTTGCCCTTCCTGCAGGTCATGACAATGCTGGATTCCTTTATGACCAAAATTCAGGTCGCTTCCTGCTTTTCAAGACAGAGGCTCCTTGCTTTGTAGTCTACACAGCAAACTTTGTGGATGAGAGTGTCATCATAGGAGGTCAGCCAATGGTACAGCACAATGGGATTGCCCTTGAAGCGCAAGCTTTACCAGATGCCATTCACAGTGACCTCAAAGATCAAGTTATTCTCAAAGCCGGTCAAACCTTCACAAGTAAGACACGTTATGAGCTTGTTGTGAAATAAAGAATGGAGTTTCTACTTTGTGGTGTGAATAGCATTTGCTTTATAACATTAGTAGAAATGGGCAAAGAGTAGGAAAATATGATATAATTTAATATTGAAAATACCTGTCCTATCTAAAGGATAAAAGGAGAAAAAATGAAGAAAATTGTATTTGCTAGCGCCTTGGCTTTGACTTTAGCTGGAGCAGTTTTGACAAATGATGTTTTTGCCAATGACAGATTGGTGGCAACACAATCTGCAGATGGTAGAAATGAAAATGTCTTGAGCTCAGAAGTGCTAAATCCCTCTAGTGGCAATGTTTTGGTTGGGATTAAGGGAGAATTTTTAACCCCAAATAAACAAACTATTTTGGATGCGATTAATAAGATTCGTAAGGAAGCAGCTGATGAAGGTTTGGTAGAAAAGTATGTTCCTATCAAATGGTCTACTGATCTTGAGAAAACTGCTTTTGTACGAGCTACTGAGGTGTCAGTAACTCTGAAACCTGAGCGTCTTTCTACGAAAGAAATCTGGACTGCTTTTCCATCTAGTAATAGTATAAGAGGAGAAGCTTTAGATGTGAACTATGAAGGTTTTCTAAAAGCAATTGAAAATTGGCATGCTGAGAAGGCAAATTATGTAGCGAAAAAGAAGGGTGGAACATCTAAAGAATTTACAGGTTATTATGAGGCTTTGATCAATTCTAAATTTACCTATGTGGGGCTCGCTGCTTTTAAAAATGCAGCTAGTTCTCAGAAAGTAGCAACGATTTCTCTAGCTTTAGGTGATGATGCTTCTTCAGAGGAATTGGCTGGTGGATATGGTCCTGCTATTCAGTATACAGAAGTGACCTCCTCAAACCTTTCAACAGTTAAAAGTAAAGCAGTCGTTGTAGAAAAAGCGCTGAAAGAATTTAGAACTTCTAGTTCAGACCAATCTGGTTGGGTGCAATCTAATGGAAAATGGTATTTCTATGAGTCTGGTGATCTGAAGACAGGCTGGGTGAAAACGGATGGTAAATGGTACTACTTGGATGACCTAGTGTCATGCAAACTGGATTTGTAAAAGTAGATGGTAGCTGGTATTACTTGAGTAGCTCAGGTGCTATGTTTACAGGCTGGGGTACAGACGGAAATAGATGGTTCTACTTTGATGGCTCAGGAGCTATGAAGACAGGCTGGTACAAGGAAAATGGTACTTGGTATTATCTTGACGAAGCAGGTATCATGAAGACAGGTTGGTTTAAAGTTGGACCGCACTGGTACTATGCCTACGATTCTGGAGCTTTGGCTGTGAGCACAACAACACCAGACGGTTATAAAGTAAATGGAAATGGTGAATGGGTAAACTAGGCAACTAGTGAACAAATAGTCTGTTTCAATAGCTTTTTATAAGGAAGTTGCAAAATGATATAACCTTAAAATGGGGAAGGCTAGTTTACCTTCTCCATTTTCTTGAAAGTTGTAAACAAAAAATCTACAATGCCTACCTACGTAGTACAGATGATTTCAGAGAATCGATTTATAAATAATCGGAAAACTCCCCCAAGCTATCCTGTCTAATCTAGTCTATCTTGCAGATGGTCAGTCTTTGTGATAGAATAGCATAAAGTCCTTTTGAGGGGGAACTTGCTAGGAAATCCCCAAGCATTGTATCGGATGAACCACCCTCGCCTTTTTGTGAGGGTGGTTTTTCCTCTGTAAGCAGAAAATAAGAGAGAAAGAGTCTACATCATGTCGAGAATTGTCACCATCCATCCAGCCAAGGAAATCCATCGCTATGACTTTGAGAGTACCCAGGTCTATCGATCCCGTATTACACGACATCTAGGCTTAGACTACGTCCACCTCATGTCAAGTCCCCAACTACGACCTGATTGGTAGAAAGATTTAATCAAGTTAGGATTTTTAGAAAAAGAACTGATTTGCGTCCCTCATAGTTTTTCAGATATAGGCCATGCAGATTTATCAGTGAAACCAGAAAGCCTAACGCTAGCAGACGGAGATTAGGTTGAACTCAATGAAGATGGCTTTGTGGCCTCTGTTACCTTAGGAGATGGCTCGGGCAGATATTACTATACCAAGGGGCCCTTCTTGTTTGAAGATTTCAAGGAGAAGGAACTTCGTTGGTATCATGAAAATGGAGAACTGGCCCTTGAAGGACGCTTTATCGATCCCTTCAAAGAACCCTCTCCTGTAACCATCTTTTATCTAGAGTATATCTACCGCATAGGAGGAGAAATCCGTTCGGAAGAGGAGGAGAAATCCGTTCGGAAGAGGACTTGCTGGTTAAGTTCTTAGCCAGATGGGCCCAGCAAACCGACCTCTTTATCCGTGATCAACAAATCGTACCCAAACCCAGTCTCTGGCGTTATATGGAAAATACGGATAAAAATTATTATGAAGTCGTCCATGAAAATGTCATGCGAGACTTACGCCTCGCCAATCTGCGCAAGGCAAACAAATATCTAGTCGCCAGTGAAGTGTTGACTGATACTTTGGCGAAACAAGGGTATGACACCAAGTTTTTACCACCAATGTTTACAGAAAAATTAGGTCAGCTAAGAAAAATCGGACCTGTTTTGGACTATTGCTTAGTGGGTCATATGGGAGAAGGCAAGAACGTTGAACTTGTCATTGAAGCCTTTATCGAACTCTACAAACGTGGTTCCAAGGCCCAGATTACCTTTATGGTGGCGCAGAGGAACGTCTAGCAGAATTACAGAATCAATATGATCTTCCGCCAACCATTCACTTTAAAGGTATCGTTAACGAAGTGCCTTATCATCTGCACCAATGCTATCTGTCTGCAAGTTACACAGAGTTATTTGCTAATGCCTGTGTTGAAGCCTTGAGTCAAGGTTTGTTAGCCTTATTATCGGATGTGGAGATTGCCCATCGTTTCTATGCTGACCAGTCCAATGCCATCAACTTGTTTAAAACCAAATCAGAGTTGATTCAAAAGATAGAAGAGATGGAAGAGCCTGATTTTTATCTATTAAATGAAAAAAATCTAGCTTTAGCTTCTCGCTATTCTCTGGAAAAAGTAGCTCACATATACCGAGAGCTATTAGATAGGAACTTCTAGGATGTTGTAAGTTGATCAATCACGCTTTTCTTACTAGTCCAATACAATAGAAAACTAAAGGAAGACTATATGAAAGCAAAATCTAAACCCATAGCCGTCATTTTGATTCGTTCGGGTTCACGCGGCTTAGTGGATAAAAATATCAAACCGCTAGCAGGCAAACCTTTGGTTTTCTATACCATCGAAGTCGCTCTAGTCTCCAAGCTATTTAGTGACATCTGGGTTTCCTCAGACTCTCTAGCCTATTTAGAACTCTGTCGTCAAGCTTATCCAGAGATTTGTTGTGTTCATAGACCAAAAGAATTGGCCCTATCAACAACCTCTAGCTTAGAGACCTTACGAGACTTTTTACAGCCCTTTGAGGAAGGTCAGGTCTTTGTGAATCTACAGGTGACCTCGCCCTTGAGAGAGGTGGAGCACCTTATTGAATCCTACCAGCTCTACTGTCAGTCTGGAGCTGACCATTTGATTTCCTGTGTTAAGGCAGACAAGAGTCGTAGTCTTTACTTGCAGTTGGCGGAGTCGTCATTTATCCGTCCGCCTCAGGTTTCCAAGCACTATGCTCGGCAGAAAGAGCCTGTCTATTACTATCCCAACGGTAGTATTTGGATTTCTCGCAAGGACCTTTACCTACGAGATGAGACCTTTTACACAGATAAGACAGTAGCCTATGAAATGCCCAAACTCTATTCTTATGATATCGACGATGCCTTGGACTTTGAAGTCGTTGAGACCTTGCTGCAACATCACCACCTAGGAGAATCAAAGAGATGAAACACCTCATCATTGCCACAACGCCCTTGCAGGCCAAGATTGCCCAGCATATCAAGGGACTCTATCCTAATCAGGACTTTGTCAGACTTTATGTCAGTCCTGTCAAAAATGCCCGTCAGGAGCATTATGCAAAGGATTTTGACCATGTTCACTATCCTCAGGATGCAGAGGACTTGGCTCAGATTTGTCAGGAGCTGGCCGGCGACTATGACACCATCTTTTATGCTAGCTTTGACAATAGCTTGATTCTGGACTTGGTTGCTAGTTCAAACTACCAACACCTCATGAGTTTTGATGATGGCTATGCGGATATTTACCCTTTGGGAATGTATGCTCTCCCTCTTCAACCCAGTCAGGTGGGGCCTTTGGGTTTGACTAGAGATGACTTGATTGAGCGGACGGAAAAGCACTTTACTCTCTATCGCAGCGACTACCATGTCGTAGCTAGAGAAAAGCTTGTTTATCTGGAGCATTTTTTTGACCTGCCCCAAGCACCCGTTTCAAATGGTAAGACGGTTAAGGTCTTGTTGGGTCAAAAGTTCTCTGAAGAGGATGACCAAATCTCCATCCGCTTTATTAGTACCTATGCCAAGGCCTTAGCCATTGACCTCTATCTGCCTCATCCCAAGGAAACCTTCACTATTCCAAACGTGACTTACTTGGAGACGGAGCTGATCTTTGAAGATGTCCTAGCCCAACTCTTTCAAGAATACGAGTTCGTCCAGGTCTATCATTTTACTTCATCAGTCAGCCTCCACTTACAAGACCTGCCCCATGTGACCATCACAGGTATTTCCCTCCCCTACTATGAGGACCGTCAAAAAGAATTGCGACGCTTAGGTTGTCAGTTTGAAAGGGTTTCACTTGGCTGGTAGCATAAATATATATATTAGGAAATGTAAATCCATGCACTAGCTTGGATTTTTTATTGGGGTATTAAGTAGATGTTAGGTATATTGATAGAATCTAGTAAAAGTATGATTCATATGATATAATTCAGATTAGTAAATCTTTCTGACAAACAAGTACAGATAAATGAGTCGCGAAGGTTACCGTATATGATAGGAGATTGTTATGACTAAAATGGTTACAATACATCCAGGGCTCTGGCAAAGAGAGGTTAGAAAATATGGCTTTGAATCATCCCAATTGTCTAGAAAGAAAATTGCAGATTATTTAGGTTGGGGACATCTATATATTTTAACCCATCCTCAAGTTCGACCAGATTGGAAGGCAGGCTATGAACAAATAGGTTTTGAAAGGGATGAATTAGTGAGTGTAAGCCATTATCAATCAGATATTGGTCATGATGAATTAAGTATTCGTCCTTCCGATATCATTGATAGGTATCCTAATGGAAAAATGACTGTTATTAATGGATTTGTGGCTAGTATTGAATTAGAAGAAGAAACTCTATATTTTACTTCCGGATTATATTTAAAGAAAAATAAAAAAGAAGAACTGGAATGGTTAAATCGAGATGGTTCGACAGCGATGCGGGCACGGTACTATAAGCCAAGAGAAGAACCAAGTCCCATTTATATGATGGAGGACAATTATTTATATTATAAAGATGGAGAATGGTTAACCTACGAAGACTTATTGATTCAGGTATTAATCAGTCTTACAGATAAGAAAGACATCTTAATTCGAGATCAACATAACGTGGTGACTCCCAAATTATGGCGCTTTGTAGAAAATACAAACCGTCTCTATTGGGAATATATCCATGACAATGTATTGCTAAATCCAGCTCATAATCTAAGAAGAAAAACTAGATATTTAGTAGCTTCAGAAGTATTAACATCAATCTTGCAAGATTTAGGGTATCACGCACAATTTATGCCACCGATTTTTGCACCTCAAGTTTCCTCAGCAGTATTACAAAGAAGAAAGCCTAGTTCCTATTGTTATGTAGGGAATATGAGTAAGGTAAAAAGGGTAGAATGGATTATAGAAGCCTTTAGGAAGTTAGAACAAGAAGGCCTACCTGTAGAAGTATTCTTATATGGTGGAGATATTGAAAAATTGAAGAAAGAGTATCCGACTTTGCCATCTACCATTCATGTTGTTGGATATGTAGATGAGGTACCTTATTGGGAACATGATGGCTATATTTCAACTTCCCAAAAGGAATTATTTGCCAATGCCTGTGTTGAAGCTATGAGTTTTGGATTGATTCCCTTGCTTTCTAATGTTGAAATTGCTCATCAATATTATGCATCTAAGAACTCAGATATTTGCTTATATGATACACCAGAGGAGTTAGCGCATCTTATCAAGTGTTTATATGAGACTGATAAAGAAATCGAGCTAGAAAATACAAGTAAGTTTGTGAATCGATATTCAAAAGAACAAGTTTCTAAGAGATATTTATCACTCATGAACGCCTAAAAATGAAATAGATAATGAGATTTTTATTGGATATCTTATTATCTATTTTTTTAATTTCCTTTATGTATAATTGTTTGATAAAGGAAACTGAGAGTGATATACTAGTATAGTTAGTATAATTTTTTTATAATGAGTAGAAAGAAATAAAAGGGAAAAGACCTTATGAAAAAAGATACAATTCAAAAATATTCATTACGTAAATATAAAGGAATTGGTGCAGCGTCTGTTTTATTAGGGATGATGGTTGTTGGAGCTAGTCCGGTATTGGCTGAAGAAACTACAAATACAGCTAATGAAACTACAGTAACACCTGCAAAAGATAATGTGGAAATGGAAACGTTGAGTAATGGTACTGGTAGCTATACAATGCCAAAAATGCATGTGTTTGATGGTTTGAATTATCATGCAACGGGGACAGAAGATGGATATGAAAGAAATCATCGCGAGAATGAAGGTAGAGCCAAATATAATTTAGACAGAGTTGAAAAGGAAACTATAAAAAAACAAGGAGAAGATAACTTTAAGGATTCAAAAATTTCTTATGTCACAAAAGAAGGCGAAGTGCTGAAAGAAGAATCTGATGTAGAAATTCCTGTTGGTGATAAACACCTTTCTAGTACTACTATGGATTATAAAATTCGTGGACTTTTTGGCAAACGTTATGAAGGAAATGTAGCAAATTTAACTAATGATGTTTTAAGTAAAATCAAAGAAGCTGATAAAGTTTTAGAAAAGAACGGAGAAAAATATCATAAGATTGATACAGAAGTAGATAAACATGAGGGGACTACTAAGGAAACAACTTTCAATGATATTACAGTACATGCAAATCCTGGAAACTTGCATAATGAAGATGGAAGTATTCGCTATAACAATATTAAAGAAGGTAGTCGAGTTTGGTTAGTTTCTGAAACTGATGAAGGAAAATATGGGAAGTATGTTTTAGCCACAAAACCAACTACAGCCAATGATTCTTGGGCTGTTGAAACATTTAAACAAGGTGAAAATGATGCTAAAGATTTTACAAAAGAAAATATAACAACTGATGGTGGAATTAAGGAAGGAGATACTATATTAGTTGTTGAAAAAATGAGGTAGCATTAAAAGAATCTGTTTCTACAGCAACGGAACAAGAAGCGTATACGGCGGGTGCATTTTTTAATGAGAAAGCATTAGAGGAAGGCTTAAATAATCTTTTAGATGAGAGATTAAGAGATTTAAAAGACGAAGATGTCACTAACTCTGAAAAAGAAAAGACATGGGAAGAAATCTATAAGGTTACATTAACAAATAAAAATGCAGTAGATAATAAGAATCGTCCTACTTATTCTGTACATCAGGAGTTTAATGGTTATATAAGAGAAAACGGAAAGTTTGTAAAATATAACGATGTGACAGAATATATAACTAAGCTAAAAGAAATGTTTGGCGAAAAAGAAATTACAGTAGGATGGAAAAATTCTCGAGATAAAGTAGAACCAAAATTTGTTGGAAATATTGAAGAGTTTAAAGACACTGCTAACTACGAGAGTGAAAAAGCAAATGTCACGAAGTTTAAAGAGGCTCATAAAGCAATTCAGTATGTCGACCAAGTTCCAACAAATGCAAATTTTGTAAAAAATGTGTTTGAAGTAAATGTAGATTTTAAACTAGGAGATAAGAGTACAGATTCTTATTATCCTAGTGAAGATGATGATTCTAATCAACCAGAAAAAACTTATTTAGCTTATAGATTTGGCTATTTTGGTTCGAAATATTATAGTGAAGATACTAGATATCAATATGGATTAGGCCAATTATATAAAGAATATGAAAAAGATGGAGTTCGATATAGAATTGCCGCACCTACGAAATATGAACAACATGCGTCAATATCTGAGCCTATTTATAGTGAAATTCATTATTACGACTTATACCAACCAACCCGTGCTTACCATATTAGTGATCAACTAACTAATGTTAAAAACATCTACGCTAAGGAAGAAACAGAAACTACTGAGAGTAAAGGTAGTGTCATTGTTAAGTATGAATTAGCGGATGGAACTTCTATTAAAGAAAGTACAGATGTTGTTAAAGATGCAGTGATATCTTCTACAGAAACTAAATATTACTTAAATAAGGATAATCAAAAAGTAGTAGTAGGAACACCAACGACAACAAACAAAGAGGTTTCATATGATGCTACAACGGTAAAACTACAAGAAATCACCAAAGATGGTAAAAAATATAAACTAGTAGGACTGAAAACTGGCTCTCCGGCTGAGACAGGAAAAGTTGCATCAGGAACTACTGAAATTACCTATGTCTATAAACTAGCAACGGGTGGAAATGTATTTGCAAAATACATGTTAGAAGGAACAACTACTGAAATAGCAGCAGGAAAACTACTAACACAAGATGCTTCTATAGGAGATGAATATACGTCTACTGCTCCTAAAGTGGGAACAATACTTCAAAAAGATGGTAAGTCTTATTTTTACAAAGGACATCGTGCTACATCAGCGCCTGAAATAGGTACAGTTGATGAAAATGAAAAAACAGTTATTTATGACTTTTTAGAATACTTTAGTGAAAAAGGTGAACCAGAAGTACAGCCGGAATTACCAGAAGGAATTGTAAGTGAGAAGGGTGAACCAGAAGTACGACCAGAATTACCAGAGGGAGTTGTAAGTGAGAAGGGAGAACCGGAAGTACGACCAGAATTACCAGAAGGTATTGTGAGTGAGAAGGGTGAACCGGAAGTACGACCAGAATTGCCAGAAGGAGTTGTAAGTGAGAAAGGTGAACCAGCGATTCATCCTGTAGCTCCATTATTGATTACTCGTCATATTATTATTGGATCAAATGAAGAACTTATTCCAATTCAAATTGGTAAATTGGCTCCTAAATCTGATATCATATCGAAAAATGGTAAGAAATATCGATATACAATGACCCATGAAAAAGATGGCATTATTACCCATTTATATACGGAGGTAATAGGTGATGATGTAACGAAACCACAGAATCAAGAATACCTTCAGTCAAATCCTGTTAAGATTGATGAACCTACAAAACAAGAAGGTTCTCATCAAGATGAAGCGGTTGCCCAAGAAGAGGACAAGTCATCTCAGGGGCAACACTCAGAATCTGGGGAAGAGTTACCTCAAACAGGGCAAGATGAACTTCCAAACACTGGTACAGAAGACAATGCTAGCCTAGCAGCACTTGGACTTTTAGGTGTCTTGAGTGGATTTGGATTTCTTGCTCGCAAGAAAAAAGAAGACTAATTCTAATTAGATTTTCTGACAAGAAAAAGGAGTAGGATATCATATCCGCTCCTTTTCTGTTGAGGTTGAGATGAGAGTCATCTTAGAGCTGGTTAAAAATTTTCAATGGTTTGATTATCAATTCTCTGTAGATTTTCTCGTTCTAATCCCATATAGACAAGATTACAGAATCATAATCTATAAATTGTCTGGCTTGACTTTCTTGATGGAAATTATATAATAGTTGTAACGAAAAGAATTACAATGAGAAAAGAGAACCATTTATGACCTATGAATACAAGAGTCACATTTATTTGGCAGAGGCAGTTTTAAATGTAAAGGATTTGGCAAGTCAAACAGCCTTTTATCAGCAAGTTATTGGTTTAGAAATCTTATCTCAAACTGAGACAGAGGTCATTCTGGGACTTGGAGGAAAAGCCTTGGTACACTTGATTCAAGCACAAGAGAGCGATGAAGTAAGGGAACATTATGGTCTTTACCATCTGGCTATTCTTTTGCCGACACGCAAGGCTTTGGCAGATGTCTTAAAACACCTGACAGATTTACAGATTTCTCTTGTCGGCGGTGCAGATCACGGTTACAGTGAGGCCCTTTACTTACAGGATTTGGAGGGAAATGGCATTGAACTCTATCGAGATAAGCCGGTTTCCACATGGGATATTCGAGAAGATGGACGCATTATCGGAGTGACGGAGGCTCTTGCGGCGCAGGACATTTATGAGTTGGGGGAAAGAGTAGAGCCCTTTATCCTGGCAGAAGGTACGAGAATGGGGCATATTCATCTTTCCGTCAAGGATAGTCGAAAGTACAGCCAGTTTATCAAAATGTGTTAGGGTTAGAGGATAAATTCAGTGTGCCTAGTGCTAGTTGGATTGCAGCTGGGGACTATCATCATCATTTGGCAGTCAACGAATGGGGAGGAAAAGATCTGGCTTCGCGTAAGCAAGGCTTGCCAGGCTTAGCCTATTATGTCATTGAGGTTGCGAGTAAGGAAGAACTGCTAACGATTGCGCAACGAACACAAGAAGTTGACGCACCAATCAAGTGGCTGACATCGAGCCAGTTGGAAATCACAGACCCAGATGGAATTGTGACTCGTATCCGTTTAGACAGGATATGATGACAATCAGAGTATCAATTGTAGGAAGTGCTCCTTATTCTAGTCAGATATGTAGAAAATTTGATATGATAGTAGAGAACAAGGAGAAGAAAACAATGACCAGTGAATATCAGAAAATGATAGCGGGAGAGGTTTACCGTCCATCGGATCCAGAATTGCGAGACTTGGCTCAGGCTTCTCGCCAAACAGTCTGCTTTTAACAAGGAAGAAGATCCCTTGAAGGGGGCGGAGATTGTCAAGACTTGGTTTGGTTCGACTGGGAAAAATCTCTATGTTAATCCACGCCTGGTGGTCGACTATGGAGTCAATATCCATCTAGGGGAAAATTTTTATTCTAATTGGAACTTGACCATGCTGGATGTCTGCCCCATTCGCATCGGTAACAATGCTATGATTGGTCCCAACTGTCAGTTCTTAACTCCCCTCCACCCACTAGATCCGCAGGAACGCAATTCAGGGGTCGAATACGGCAAGCCCATCACTATTGGAGATAATTTCTGGGCTGGAGGTGGTGTCATTGTCCTTCCGGGAGTGACACTGGGGAATAATGTTGTTGCTGGAGCAGGGGCCGTGATTACAAAGTCCTTTGGCGACAATGTTGTTTTAGCTGGCAATCCTGCGCGCGTGATTAAGGAAATACCTGTGAAATAAAGCGATTGAGCAAATAGTTTTTAAGATAAGAAAAAAGCATCATATCAACGTTTTTTAAACATTTGATATGATGTCTTTTATCATAAATCAGATTGACTTTTTCTTCTTACTATTGAGTGTTTACCTGGATTCTTTTTAGATTTTACGCAAGAAGTTCTATAAATTCTTTCTCTTCTTGGCATTCTTGGTCAGGGAAACCTGGTAAGTATCCTGTTCTTTAGTGAGATAATTGATGATTTGAAAATCGTCTGTTTGAGCCTTGAAATCCATTTCATAGACAGTGGTGACTTGTTCTCCATCATTGCTAGTATCAATCGAGATGAGGTCTAACTCAGTACAGAATTGTGATAGTCCAGATTGGATAGTTTGAAGTTGATTTTCTTGGTTCGCAATTGTGATGGTCAATAGCCTGCGACGTTGGTGATTGCTCTTGCTTTGTTGCTTTTCTAAAAGAAGCCATACTGCTAAGATAAAGACGGTGAAGAGAACAGCTAAGACTAGGTAGCCTGTCCCTGCTGCCAGCCCGATAATCATAGCAAGAAAGATAGCAATTAGTTCCCGTGAGCCACTGGTGGCTGAACGGAAACGAATGAGGCTAAAGGTTCCTGCAACAGCGATAGAGGTTCCTAAGCTGCCATTTACCAGAAAGATGACCAAGGTCATCAAGCAGGGGAGTAGGGTCAAACTAACAGCAAATTCCCGTGTATAGAGAGTACGGTGTTTGTAAGCCCAGGTCAGCGCCAAACCTAAAATCAGGCTGACCAAGAGAGCCAGAAAGAGCTGGATAGGATTTGCAGTGGCAGTTGTGTCGTTGAAGATAGAATTAAAAAGATTAGACATAAGTAGTACCTACACTTTCTGTGCTTGGTCGTGGGCTATAGTCCAGCCCTTGAGACTTGTGGTAGGCGCAGCTGTATTTTGAAAATTTCTGCTCTACCAGTCCATATTGGTCGAGAATATCTTGTAGCCATTGGGGTTTTCTACCTGGAGCTTTAATTTCCATGATGACAATGTCCTCGTTTAGTAGAGGGAAACCGTCCTTTCCTGAGAATAAACTGACATTATCATCACGATAGGTTAGATTTTGGTCAATGGTGATACGAATTTTATTGTAGGGAAAACCGATAATTTCTTTCTTTCTTTTCCTTGAGAGAAAAACGGTCATAGTATATATACATACGAGGGATAATGGCTTGCTGATATTCCTCTTGGAGTTGCTGGATTTTTTCAATCATCATTCGATCCTTGATACTGCTATCCAGCTGTCCCTTGGTCATAAACTGGGTGATAGACTGGGGAGTCGATAAGAGACGATGTTTTCGTCCGACACCAGCTCTGTCCTTAGATTTGATTTCTAAAAATACCTGACTATCAGGCTGGACTTGACTGAGATAGGTTCGCATCCGAATCTTTTCTTTGCGCTTAGTACCTTGGCCATCCTCCTGAATCATATCAAATTGCTCTGTATCAAAGTAGATGTTGGAAATGGTCGAAGTTGGATAATCATCCTCTACGAGGTATATTTTTAAGTCCTCTATTAAATTAGCCAAGTCACCCTTGGCAACGACATATTTGGTTTCGATTCGTTTAAAGCTTGTTTCAATTGGTTTCATAAATCCTGTCTCCTTTATCAAACTATTTTAGTACGCTATCTTATTAGCAGATAGGTGTGTCTGGGCAAGTTGAACTTGCTTGTGATTAGTCTATGGAATTTTCCTAAAACTTTTGTTAAAGATAACTTAACTGAAACTGAACTTAAGAAAATTTTCAGAAAAAGTTTAGATTTTTTTCAGACTTCCCCTGTAAACTAAGCTCAAGCTAAATGAAGGTGAGGAAAAAGTATGAAATCAAAAAAATGGACCCTAATCTTAACCAGTTTAACAGCTCTGACTTTGATGACAGCTTGTGGGCAGTCAACGACCAAGTCAAGTACAACTGCAGCGGCAGATACCACTGCCATCTCAACTTCAGCTACAAACAGTCAATCTTCTTATTTTACAGAAAAGGACTATGATACTTCTTATGATGAAAGTACAGCTTCTAAGATTGAGTTATCTGGCTCATCAGCAAACGTCTCTGGAGATGGGGTGACAGTCTCTGGATCAACAGTGACCATCACAAAATCTGGGACCTATGTGATTTCAGGTCAGTCTGACGGAGTGCAGATCAAGGTCGAGGCAGATAAGTCGGCAGATGTTCATCTAGTCCTAAAAGGTGCGACCATTACCAATACCAATGCAGCAATTTCAGCGACATCAGCCGGTCATGTCTACCTGACTCTGGCGGAGGGAACTACCAACAGTCTCTCTGACTCAAGCTCTAATAGTGATGACAAGGCAAATGCAGCTCTCTTTTCTAAGGTGGATTTGACCATCAATGGCTCAGGTACCCTTACTGTCGATGGCAAGAAGAACAACGGAATCAAGGCCAACGACACCCTCCACATCACGGGTGGAACCTATAACATCATAGCAGTTGGCGATGCCTTTAATGTTAATGATGAACTCAATATCACTGGTACGACCATGACCATCGATGCCAAGGAAGATGGTGTCAAAGTTGACAATGATGAGGATATGACTGTCGGCAATATGTATTTGGCTAACAATACCATAACAGTCACAGCAGGAGATGACGGTATTCACGCTTCTGGTAACCTAGTGATTGACAGCGGTACTTACACCGTCAAGAATTCGACTGAAGGAATTGAAGGGAAAGCCATTACGATTAATGGTGGTGATATCAATGTCTACGCGACAGATGATGGGGTCAATGCAGCTAATAAAAATGCTCAGCAAAGCGATATTTACTTTACCATGACAGGTGGTAATCTAACTGTAGAAGTCGGTCAAGGGGACACAGATCCGATTGACTCAAATGGCAATATCACGGTCACAGGTGGAACCATTAAAATGATTGGTCAATCAGGCTTTGACTTTGATGGAACAGCGACCTATACAGGTGGAGATATCTATCTCAACGGCGAAAAACAAACTGATATTGTGAACTCTATGCCTGGAGGCGGTGGACCTGGTGAGGGACCTCAAGGCGGCGGTCCAGCCCCTGGCGGACAAGGATAAACAAAAAAGGATAGCATTGCTAAGAGCAATGTTATCCTTTTTGTATCGTAGATTCATATGTTGCGAGTGGTTTTATAATCGTAGCTTTCAAAGGCTAAATTGTTCAGTCACCCGTTTTTGTTTACTTGAATTTCTTGAATTTTAAGAAGGTATTGAGTAGTTTTCCCTTAAATGTTTTGTTTTGGTAGGCGATTGTGAGGGAATTGAAAAATTCAACTGCTAGGTGTTCTTGGTGACCGAGCTCCATCTAGCTTGGGGTTGCTTCTGGGGAAAAGACGCCTAATTTGATGCGGAGTCCACCTTTTTTCATCTTGAACTGATGCATACCATACATCTTGATATCAAGGCTTGTATCGGACATGAGAGTAGCAGTATCACCTGCCATAGAAATTTTTGTATCGACATCCGGAACGCCTGTTTTTTCAGTATCTAGACTGATAAAGATTTTTTGATAAGTTGGTTGACCGTACTCTCCAATCAACTCCTCACTTCCTGTCCACCGTGAACTCCAGCAAATACAAAATGTTCAGGGTGAATTTTAAAAGGAAGTGCTTGGTCACCCATTTTATTTAGTCCTTGGTTGAAGGCGAAGAAATCTCTCAAAGTAAATCCATCCACGTAAGCAGCTTGTAGGTTACGTCCCTTAACCGAATTCTTAGAAAGCCATGCCGCATTTGGTCTGATTCTGCTAGACGGTCAGCGTAGAGTTCGAGGATTTTTTGACTTCCAAGGGCTAATTTGGTTTCAATTAGGTCTTGAAAATTTCTTAGTCTGTTTCATATAAAATTGAGTAAAATGAATTCCCATTACCAAGGTCATTAGAGTTGCGATAGCAATGACAATGGTTGGATTAGCCGAGAAAAGTAGAGGGAAAATAGGCCTTTAAAAAGTGGACAGAAAAGACCATTTCGGAGTATAGAGAGGAAGTTCAAAAAATTTTTAGAAATAAGACATGTGCATTATAAACATCAGATACGAATCTGGTGCTTTATTTTTTAAAGAATTTCAACTTTTTCTTGACAAGTGAGTAAACACTCACTATAATAGGTCTATATTCAGTAAGTGAGTAAACACTCACCTAGGAGGAAGCATATGAAAAAATTGCTACATTTACAAGATTTGGATAAGTCTTTTTGTCGTCAAATGGTTTTGAATCATGTCAGCTTTGAATTGCAGCTGGGAGAAATTATAGGCTTAATAGGTCCGTCTGGTGCTGGTAAATCAACTATGATTAAGACTATGTTAGGGATGGAAAAAGCTGACGGAGGGGTTGCTTTGGTATTGGATCATACTATGCCCAATCGTCATATTTTAGGAGATATTGGTTATATGGCCCAGTCAGATGCCTTATATGAGGCTTTGTCAGGTCAAGAAAATCTGGAATTTTTGGTCAGCTAAAAGGGCTATCCAAAAGAGATCTGACAGCTGAAATTGCCCATGTGGCTCAAGTTGTGGATCTGGCAGAGCATTTGAATAAAACGGTATCCGGTTATTCTGGAGGAATGAAGCGACGCTTGTCTTTAGCCATCGCGCTTCTGGGGAATCCTCAGCTCTTGATTTTGGACGAACCGACAGTTGGAATCGACCCTTCTCTTCGGAAGAAAATCTGGAAAGAATTATTCGCGCTTAGAGACAATGGGGTTGGGATATTAGTTACTACCCATGTTATGGATGAAGCAGAGTTAACGGATAAGGTCGGCTTATTATTAGGTGGAAAAATCATTGCTTTTGATACACCGCAACACTTAAAAGAAAGTTATCAAGTTTCAAGTATTGAAGAAGTATTTTTGAAAGCAGAAGGAGAGTAAGATGAGAACCATTGCTATTGCTAAAAAAGTTATCAAAGAATTGCTTCGTGACAAACGAACCTTGGCTATGATGTTTGTAGCGCCGGTATTTATTATGTGGCTGATGAACCTCATGTTTTCAGCTAGTACAACCGTGAATGTCAAGTTAGCGACACAAGATCTACCAACTGGTTTGATAACGAAAATGGATGAGCTTGATCATGTGGACATCGAGACTTATCAAGACTTAGATCAGGCCAAAGAAGCGCTAGCAAATGAAAAAGTCGATGCTGTGATTTCTTATAAAGACGGTGAGTATCAGGTCGACTACGCAAATACAGATGCCTCCAAGACATCTATGATACGACAAGTGTTACGAACAAGTATCGCCAGTGAAGGCACCGATCAGTTACTATCTCGTATCAAACAAGATCTTCCACAATTGAAATTAGATGCAAAGGCGCCTGAAATCAAAGAATCTTACCAATATGGAGATAAAAATACTGGATTCTTTGCACGTATGATTCCAATTTTAATTGGCTTTGTGGTCTTCTTCTTTGTCTTTTTGATTTCTGGTATGGCACTTTTGAAAGAGCGCACAAGTGGAACCTTGGATCGCTTGTTAGCAACCCCAGTGAAACGTTCTGAAATTGTCTATGGCTATATGTTGTCTTACGGTATTATTGCGATTTTTCAAACGGCAGTTGTCGTCTTAGCAGCAATTTGGCTACTAGATGTAGAAGTTGTAGGAAATATTTTAAATGTTATAATAGTTAATGTGGTACTGGCTCTTGTAGCACTAGCTTTTGGAATTCTCTTGTCTACTCTAGCAAAATCAGAATTCCAAATGATGCAATTTATTCCTCTCGTGATTATGCCTCAACTCTTTTTCTCAGGGATTATTCCATTGTCATCCATGGGAGCATGGGCTCCAACTGTGGGGAAATTTTTGCCATTAACCTATTCTGGTGATGCAATAAGCCAGATTATTCTTTACGGACACAATCTTGGTGATATTTTGCCAAATCTTGGTGTTTTAATGATTTTCTTGATCATTTTAACAATTCTCAATATTGTTGGATTGCGTCGTTATCGTAAAGTTTAGAAATCAACATAAATAATGCTAAAAAGGTGTGAAGATTAGATGGATAAGACTGTTTTTGAATCGTTTGAAGATTACTTAGAAGAAGCGAATTACCCTCAAGGAAAGAAAAAAATCATGCAGGCAGCAGTGGATCTCATATCAACTAGGAGTTACCATGGGACCTCAACTCTTCACATAGCTGAGCGTGCTGGACTAAGCCAGGCAACTTTGTTTAAGTATTTTAAGACGAAGGATGATCTACTGACGGCTATTTTACATCCTGTAGTCCCAGGCATTTTCGGTAGTTTTGTTGAGGAACTCTTAGCTTTTGAAACGACAGAAGAGAGGGTTCGTTATCTCGTCCACGATCGTATGAGCTATCTCAAAAAAAATCGTGCTTTGATGAAAATCATTCTGCAGGAGAGTTTTTCAAATAAGAAACTAAAAAATGAACAGATTTTTATCTGGAATGCTATTCAAGATAAACTTCGAGTGCTTCATAAAGAATTGCTAGCAGATCCACGTGTAAATCCAGAGTTAACGATTCCTCAAATGGTTCGTATTTGTGTTGGTCCATTGTTGGCTTACTTCGCTCAACTTTATATCGTTAGCGACAACGGAGAAATAAAGGAAGAGGACCTAGACTTATTAGAAAAACAGATTTTAGGTGGTTTGTGGAAATAAGGGAGTTCTAGAAGAGCTAAGATTTATTTACTTGACTTTCAAACAAGCTAAAAAAGACATGTTCTGCTTATTTCAGATTCATGTCTTTTTTGTTGTTGGATTTTGTATTCTTCATAAGTCCTCAATCGCTTTGCCAAAACAGAAACCGACTTCTCCAGCGGTGCAACGATTTCTCAAGTGTATGGAAGAGGAGCTTTCTGGATTGCTGAGGACAACTCCTTGACACTTTGTCAGCTTTTGATACAATAGTACAAAATCAGAGGAGGTGGGTTATGATTCAGAAACATGCGATTCCTATTTTAGAGTTTGATGACAATCCTCAGGCGGTCATCATGCCCAATCACGAGGGGCTGGACTTGCACTTACCAAAGAAGTGTGTCTATGCTTTTTTAGGTGAGGAGATTGACCGCTATGCGAGGGAAGTAGGGGCGGACTGTGTCGGCGAATTTGTTTCTGCCACCAAGACCTATCCAGTCTATGTCGTTAACTACAAGGGCGAGGAAATTTGTCTGGCTCAGGCTCCTGTTGGTTCAGCTCCAGCAGCCCAGTTTATGGATTGGTTGATTGGTTACGGTGTGGAGCAGATTATTTCAACCGGAACCTGTGGTGTGCTGGCTTATATAGAGGAAAATGCCTTTCTCGTCCCAGTTCGGGCTTTACGAGATGAGGGCGCCAGTTACCACTATGTGGCACCTTCTCGTTATATGGAAATGCAGCCAGAGGCTATTGCTGCTATTGAGCGAGTGTTGGAAGACAGAGGGATTCCTTATGAAGAAGTCGTGACCTGGACGACAGACGGTTTTTACCGAGAAACGGCTGAAAAGGTGGCTTATCGCAAGGAAGAAGGCTGTGCTGTTGTAGAGATGGAGTGTTCTGCGCTTGCGGCAGTAGCCCAACTGCGTGGGGTTCTCTGGGGAGAATTGTTGTTCACAGCTGATTCCTTAGCAGACTTGGACCAGTACGATAGTCGTGACTGGGGTTCAGAAGCTTTCGAGAAGGCCTTGGAACTCTGCCTTGAGATAACTTCTCAGATATAGCTACTCTTCTTCTTTTTATGGTACAATGGATGTATGTTATTCAAATTATTTGTGAAAAAAATTGAAAGGTCCTTGGGCGGACTTTCGCCAGCTCGTCGCATCTTTTTAAGTTTCGCTGGAGTTATTCTTATAGGCTCTCTTCTTTTGAGTTTGCCTTTTGTTCAGGCAAATGGTTCTCAGGCCACTTATTTTGACCATCTTTTTACGACGGTGTCCATGGTCTGTGTGACTGGCCTTTTTACGCAACCAGTGGCTACGACCTATAATGTCTGGGGGCAGTTGATTTGTATGCTCTTGATACAGATTGGTGGTCTGGGGCTCATGACCTTTATCGGGGTCTTTTATATTCAGGGGAAGCAAAAGCTCAGTCTTCGCAGTCGTGAAACCATTCAGGAGAGTTTTAGTTATGGGGAAAGTAAGTCTTTGAAGTCTTTTATGCGTTCCATCTTTTTGACGACTTTTCTGGTGGAGGGCTTGGGTGCCTTTCTTCTTAGTTTCCGTTTTATTCCTGAGTTCGGCTGGGGACGGGGTATTTTCACCTCCATCTTTTTAGCTATTTCAGCCTTTTGTAATGCTGGTTTTGATAATTTTGGCAGTAGCAGTTTAGTGAATTATCAGACGGATCCTTTAATCAATCTGGTCATTGCTGGCTTGATTATCACGGGTGGTCTGGGTTTTATGGTCTGGTTTGACTTGGCAACCCAGCTAGGCAAGAAGAAAAAACGCCGTCTGCGTTTCCATACCAAGCTGGTCCTCTTCTTGACCGCAGGGATTTTGTTGTTTGGGACAGTATCTACGCTCTTTACAGAGTGGCACAATCCTGGAACCATTGGCAATCTCAGTGTCCCAGAGAAAGTGCTGGTTAGCTTTTTCCAAACCGTCAGCATGAGAACAGCTGGCTTTGCCTCTATTGACTACACCCAAGCTCGGCCTGTGACTTTATTTATCTATATCCTACAGATGTTTCTCGGCGGTGCGCCTGGAGGGACGGCTGGGGGGCTCAAGATTACGACCTTCTTTGTCTTGTTGGTCTTTGCTCGTAGTGAGTTGCTGGGCTTGCCTCATGCCAATGTTGCGCAGAGAACCATTGAAACCCGAACAGTCCAAAAATCCTTTAGTGTCTTCATTATCTTTTTGATGACCTTCTTGTTGGGCTTGATGTTGCTGGGAATTACGGCAGAAGGAACCCCGCGATTTATCTACCTCATGTTTGAGACCATTTCAGCCCTTGCGACAGTTGGGGTAACGGCAAATTTGACACCAGAATTGGGCAAGCTAGCCCTCAGCATTGTCATGTTGCTTATGTTTATCGGCCGTATCGGTCCCTTGACCTTGCTGGTTAGTCTAGCGGATTACCAGCCGGATAAGAAAGATTTGATTCAGTATATGAAAGCAGATATTAGTATTGGATAAGAAAGGAAGAACGATGTCAGATCGTACGATTGGAATTTTAGGCTTGGGGATTTTTGGGAGTAGTGTCCTGACGGCTCTAGCCAAGCAAGATATGAATATCATTGCCATTGACGACCACGCCGAGCGCATCAATCAATTTGAGCCTGTTTTGGCGCGTGGAGTTGTGGGCGATATTACAGATGAGGAACTCCTCAGAACCGCTGGAATTGATACCTGTGATACGGTTGTCGTCGCAACAGGGGAAAATCTAGAGTCGAGTGTGCTTGCAGTTATGCATTGTAAGAGTCTAGGGGTACCAAGGGTTATTGCCAAGGTCAAAAGCCAGACAGCTAAGAAGGTGCTAGAAAAAATCGGTGCTGACTCGGTGATTTCACCTGAGTATGAAATGGGCCAGTCTCTAGCGCAGACCATTCTCTTTCATAACAATGTTGATGTCTTTCAGCTGGACAAAAATGTGTCTATCGTAGAGATGAAAATTCCTAGTGTTTGGGCAGGTCAAAGCCTGAGCCAGCTGGATCTACGTGGGAAATACAATCTCAATGTCCTAGGATTTCGTGAACAGGAAAATTCACAACTGGATGTCCAGTTTGGACCCAATGACCTCTTGAAAGCAGATGCCTATATCTTGGCAGTCATTAACAACCAGTATCTAGACGACTTGGCAGAATTGAATTCGTAAGGAGGGGAATCCCCTCTTTTTTGATGTCCAAGATAGCAAATAGAGACAGCAACCCTTGTATTCTAGTAAAAGTCCTTCAGAAGCTGGACTTTATGGT